>Ga0256829_1000201_pt1 | contig 73303 bp, 73 predicted proteins | sample 131447metaG_FD_185979 | JGI IMG/M metagenome (GOLD analysis project Ga0256829, IMG submission 185979) | Hydrothermal vent microbial communities from Lau Basin, Pacific Ocean - 131-447 | ecosystem: Environmental > Aquatic > Marine > Hydrothermal vents | place: Pacific Ocean: Lau Basin | collected...
CCCATTGTGTCAGATCAAATGCATCCTCATACAATTTCATAGAAAGCAAATGCGTCGAAGCATCGTCAACTAAGCGTATATAATCGTGCTCGGACAAGTTGCGCGTATCGGCGCTAAACAGGATTTGATCATATATCTTTTGTGCATCAAGGGCGCGTTCGTTCTTTGTGTAAAAGGCAATAAGCGCCTCACGTAAGGGAAGGCTTTTAGGGTTGAGTGTGAGCGCTTTCTTAAGGTATGTTTCTTGTTGATCGATATTGCCCAGTGCGCCTTGTATTTTTGCTGTCAGCGTATAGTCACTTATGGTGGCCTTATCGCCCTTGATGATGCAGTTCATGACATTCATCGCGGTTTGCGGGTCTTTGTGAAACAACAGCGCATGAGCGTAATCGCGTGCATGATCAATGTCTTCAGGCGCTTGGACGTACCGCTTTTCAATAGCATCTAAATTGGAATAGTCACGCACACTGGTTCCCGCACAGGCAGGGATCAGTAAAAGGCTTGTCAGTAAAAGTAATTTTCTCATCTTGGGCGCTATACTAAGACGATTTCCAGTGAATTTAAAGATTGAAGATTGACCCATGCACGAAATTGCGCGAAAAACAGGGAATGAAGCAATTAAACGCACTGAGCGATATAACGCAAACCGAACAAGGCGCCGTCATCATCATTGGTAATTTTGATGGGGTTCACCGTGGTCACGTGGCTTTGCTGCGCGCGGCGCGTGATATTGCACAGGCCAATAATGTGCCTTGCGGGGTGCTGACCTTTGAGCCACATCCACGCCGCTTGTTCCGCGCCGATGAGCCACCTGGCCGCATCACCCCGTGCGCAATTAAGGCCGCGCGCCTTGACGCGGCAGGTGTGGATTTTGTGTTATCTATTCCTTTTGATTGGGAATTCGCCAGCCAATCAAGCGATTACTTTATTCAGGAAATTTTGCAAAACACGCTTAAGGCCTCGCATGTGGTGGTCGGATATAATTTCCGTTTTGGTCAATTGCGCCAAGGGCAGCCATCAGACATTCGTGATGCAGGCATTCATGTAACCATCATTGATGAACTACAACAAGACGGCGGTGATGCCTTGTCATCAAGCGCGGTGCGTCAATTATTACGTCATGGTGATATTGAAAAGGCCAACCATATTTTGGGGTGGGATTGGGAAATTCAAGGACAAGTCATCAAGGGCGATCAACGCGGGCGCGAATTAGGCTATCCAACGGCGAATTTGAAATTGGGTGAAACCATTCACCCGGCCTATGGCATTTATGCGGCGCAAGTCTGCGTGCAGGGCGAGGATGAATGGCACAAATCTGCCGTGAATATTGGTATTCGCCCGATGTTCGAGGTTCCCGTTGCGCAGGTTGAGGCGCATATCCTAGATTTCGACCGTGACATATATGATAAAATTTTGCGCGTGCGTCTTGTAAAAAGACTGCGCGGAGAAGCCAAGTTCGACAGCCTTGAGGCCTTGATCGAGCAAATTGAAAAAGACTGCGAACAAACACGCAGCGTATTAAACTAAAAGGTAAGTGTAATGGATGTTTTTGGTGTGATTATGGCGGACTTAGTGCCGCTATATTTGTTGATTGGCGTTGGCTATATTGCAGGGCGTTATTTGGATGTGAACCTGCATTCGATTTCCCGGATTTGTTTATATATCTTACTGCCGCCAGTATTTTTGGGCGCGATGACGCGCATCGATATTCAACCATCGTTGATCGTGCTGCCGCTTATAACGCTGGTGTCATCATATATCATTACGCTGAGTGCGCTGAATATTGCCAAACGCATCTGGCAGGACGGCACCGCCAATTCGATTGCCAGCGCCGCAGTGAATGCGAACGCCGTGTATTTTGGTTTGCCCATTGTTTTGGCGCTTTTTGGGCCACATGGCGCGTCGATTTACCTGTTTATGAATCTGGGCGGCGCCATTAATAATGCCAGTCTCAGTTACTATATCTCGGCGCGCGGACGCTTTACCGTGCAACAAAGCCTGAAGCGCCTGATGAAATTGCCCGTTTTGTATGCGGTTGTGCTGGGTCTGGTCTTTAACTATGCAGGCATCACCATGAACCCCATTGCCGAGAAATATTGGGATTACGCCGCAGGCGCATTAACTATTTTAGGGATGATGATGATCGGAATTTCAGTGTCAAAACTGGGCGGTCTTTCTATCCGGTGGGGCGAGCTTGGCGCGCTATTTCTGATTAAATATGTCGCATGGCCAGTGATGCTTGGCGCTGTGATCTTTGTGGATGTGCATTGGTTTGGTTGGTTAAACCATGAAATTTACGCCTTGATGATTATCTTGTCCTTTATGCCATTATTTGCGAATTACGTGGCCTATGCGGCGGAAAATAACCTGTTCCCCGAGCGCGCGGGCAGCGCCGTCCTGCTCAGCAGTCTTTTCTCAACCGTGGCTATTCCCTTTGCCTATTTCCTTATTCAGTATTTTGGGTTTAATTAGCGCATGGATGTTGTCCTTACATTAGCCGGTAATTTGGTGCCGTTATATGCCCTGATTGTTTTGGGGTATATCGCAGGCAAATTTTTTAATGTCGATCGCCAGACGCTGGGCGCGCTGGGCATTTATATCATTATGCCGATTGTCACCTTTGGCTATGTCGCGCAAATGGAATTCCGGCCGAGCTATATCGCGCTGCCGGTTGTGTTTTATGCGATGATCACATGCGTGTGTTTTATCTGGCTTGCGGCAGGCAAAAAGGTCTACGGCGATAGCCGTGCGAATTTGATGGCGATTTCGTCGGCCTCAGGCAATACAGGATATTTTGGCTTGCCGCTGGCGCTGATGCTGCTGCCCGAGGAATGGGTCGGCGTTTACATTTTTGCAAATCTAGGGGCGCTTTTGTTTGAGGCTACAATCCTGTATTACCTTGCTGCGCGCGGACGGTTCAGCGTCCGTGAAAGCCTGATTAAGCTTGCACGTTTTCCAACGATATATGCCGTGGCCGCAGGTGTGGCCTATAATCTCTCTGGTACAGGAATGGCCGATGTGGTTGTCACATATTGGGAGTATTTCAAGGGATCATACGTTGTCATCGGCATGATGATTATCGGCGCGGCCTTGGCCAAGGTTAAGCGCATGGTATGGGCACCGCGTTTTATATCGCTGACTTTCGCGGGGAAATTTATCATGTTGCCCCTTATAAGTGTGGGGCTGATCATGTTGGATCAATCGGCGCTGCACCTATTTGATGCGCAGGTGCATAAGATTATGTTCATCCTGACGATTGTGCCGATCGGCGCGAATATTGCCGCCTTTGCCGTTGAAATGGATCTGAAACCTGAAAAGGCCGCCAGCACAATTTTATACAGCACCGTTTTCGCCCTGATCTCGATCCCGTTTTCGTTGTATTTGTATGAGAATTTCATCGCAATAACCCCTTGATTTTAGCGCCCCGCGCAGCCATAGTGCTTCGCATGACCGAGCAAAATAAAGACCAGTACAAAGAAACCGTATTCCTGCCTAAAACCGATTTCCCTATGCGGGGCGGTTTGCCGCAAAAGGAACCTGAAATCCTGAAAAAATGGCAAGAGATGAACCTGTATGGTCAGCTCATGTCCCGCGCGGACGAACAAGGCAAAAAGCCTTGGATTTTGCATGATGGCCCGCCATATGCGAACGGCAACATTCACATGGGTCATGCGCTCAATAAAATTTTAAAAGATGTGATCATCAAATCACGCGCGATGACAGGCTATAAAACGCCTTACGTTCCTGGCTGGGATTGTCATGGTCTGCCGATTGAATGGAAAATCGAAGAGAAATACCGTAACGCAGGTAAAGATAAAGACGAGGTCGATATCCTTGATTTTCGTGATGAATGCCGCAAATTTGCAGGCGAATGGGTCGAAACGCAAAGCGCACAGTTTCAGCGCCTTGGCGTGACAGGGGACTGGGAAACGCCGTACCTAACCATGCGTGAGCGCGCCGAAGGCAAGATCGTCCGCGAAATCCATAAGTTCGCCTTAAATGGTCTGCTGTACAAAGGCGCGAAGCCTGTGATGTGGTCTGTCGTTGAAAAAACGGCTCTGGCCGAGGCTGAGGTTGAATATAAAGAGCATAAATCCGTCACGATTTGGGTGCGCTTCCCAGTGAAGCAAACAAACGTGCCGTTACTGGAAGGTGCAGACGTTGTGATCTGGACAACAACGCCTTGGACAATTCCATCAAACCGTGCGATTGCCTTTGGTGAAGGCATCGAATACGGCGTTTATCAATATGAAGGCGGCAAAATCGCCATGGCGACATCACTGGCCGAGGGCGTCAAAGCGCAAGCAGGCATCGAGGAATGGGAATGCCTTGGCACATTTGATGGTGCGCAGGTTGCTGGCACAGTGTGTAAACATCCACTGGCTACAAGCGATGCGCATTATGATGCGTTTGATGTGCCTGTATTGCAGGCCGATTTTGTGACCGATGATGCGGGTACAGGTTTCGTTCACTGCGCCGCTGGTCATGGTGAGGATGACTTTAACTTGGTACGTGCAGAAAACGCCCGCCGTGAAGCACATAACGCGCAAAGCACGTCAGACAACCAATTGCCATTGATTGAAATTACCGACAATGTTGCTGATGATGGTAAATTCCGCCCGCATGTCGGCCTGTTCGCAGGGATGGAAGTCTACACCCAAAAAGGGGAGCTTGGCGGCGGTAACTTTGCTGTTCTGAAGGCTTTGACAGAGGTTGGTAAATTGCTTGCCAAGGGATCTGTGCGCCACGAATATCCGCATAGCTGGCGTTCAAAGGCGCCATTGATTTTCCGTACGACCCCGCAATGGTTTATTGCAATGGACCGCACGGGCACATCTGCGAATGAAACATTGCGCGATGTGGCGCTGGGTGCGATCAAGGAAACAAACTGGTATCCTTCCAAAGGCGAAACGCGCATCACATCAATGATCGAAAATCGCCCTGACTGGTGTATCAGCCGTCAACGCGCATGGGGCGTGCCGATTGCTTTGTTCTTGCACAAAGAAACAGGTGAGGTCCTCGCCGGACCAGAAGCTGAAGGTATCTATAGCCGCATCGGCGATGCATTCGAAGCCGAAGGCGCAGATTGCTGGTGGCACGATGGCGCAACCGCGCGCTTCCTTGAGGGGACATCATTTAACCCTGAGGACTATGATCAGGTCTTTGATATTGTGGATGTTTGGTTTGAATCAGGCTCAACCCACGCCTTTGTTGTTGGTGATGATCAAACATGGCCGCATTACGCAGGCGTCGATCAGATTGATTTGTATCTTGAAGGATCGGATCAGCACCGCGGCTGGTTCCACTCAAGCCTATTGGAAAGCTGCGGCACGAATGGCCGCGCGCCCTATAAAAACGTGTTGACCCACGGTTTTGTTTTGGATGAAAAGGGCTATAAAATGTCCAAATCATTAGGCAATGTGGTTGATCCGCTTAAGATGATGGAGCAATACGGCGCGGACATCTTGCGTCTGTGGGTGATGCTTTCTGACACGTCCGAGGATATCCGCATCGGCAAGGAAACCATGAAAAATACAGGTGATCTATATCGCCGTATCCGTAATACACTGCGCTTTTTACTGGGCGCGATGGATGGTTTTACCGAAGGCGAAGCCGTTGATCTGGGCGATGTAAAGTCCTTGCCAGCGCTTGAGCAGTTAATGCTTCACCGCCTGCACGAAGTGGACGGCATGATCCGCACGCATATTGAAAAATATGAGTTTTCTCGCATTGCCAAATTGTTGCATGATTATTGTAACGAAGATCTGTCGGCATTTTATTTCGATATCCGCAAAGATGCGCTGTATTGCGATGCGCAGGGCAGCGACCGCCGCCGCGCGTGCCGCACCGTTTTGGTTGAGATTTTCTCATACCTGACGGCATGGATGGCGCCGATTTTGTCGTTCACCGCCGAAGAAGCATGGTCGCACCGCCCGCAAGGTATGCTGGGCGATGAGCAAAGCGTCCACTTGCGCGAGTTTCCATCCGTGCCTGCATCATGGCAAAATGATGCCTTGGCGGCGCAATGGACGCAAATTAAGGCTGTCCGCAAGGCCGTGACCGAAGCGATTGAGCCACTGCGCGCAAGTAAAGAGCTAGGCTCATCGCTTGAGGCGCATCCAGTTGTAAGTGTAACTGCTGATCAGTTTGAGGCACTTCAAGGCGTTGATTTGGCCGAGGTCGCAATCACATCGCAGGCAAAAATCGTATCAGGTGATGCGCTGTCTGTTCAGGTTGAAAAGGCCGAGGGCGGTAAATGTGCGCGCTGCTGGCAGGTGAAGCTTGAGGTGAGCGAAGCAAGTGACGTGTGCCATCGCTGCGCTGAGGCTGTCGCGGCAATGCCACAAGAAAAGGTCGCGTAAAATCCGCAACCTGATCTGTACGCTGTTGCGGCGCGCTGTTATTTGAGCTTACCTTGCTTTTTCAAGATGACGCGCAAATGCTTGCGGCCATTTTGCTCTTCATATTTCTCGTAATATTGCTGGTGATAATCCTCGGCAGGCCAAAAGGTGCTGGCAGGTTCAATCGCTGTGACAATCGGCGTGTCATACTGGCCGCTGGCCTCGGCGTCTTTGATGGCCTGCATGGCGGCCTCTTTCTGCGCGGCGTCGTGATAGAAAATGGCGGATCGATATTGCGTGCCCACATCAACGCCTTGACGGTTTAATTGTGTCGGGTTGTGCGCCTTGGTTAAAAAGAAGCGCAGCAGATCGGCGTATGAAATTTTCTCAGGGTCGTATGTGACCTCGACAATTTCGGCATGTCCTGTGGTGCCGGTGCTGATTTGCTGATAAGTGGGGGATTTGGTTTTTCCGCCCATGTAACCAACGCGGGTGTATAAAACGCCATCTAGGGCGCGATATTCGCTTTCGGTGCACCAAAAACATCCACCTGCCAGTGTTGCGATAGGGTATCCTTTGGGCTGCTGTGTCATAAGGTCTTCTCCATTATCCATTGCGCGTGCGCTTGATATCAATATAGTGCCGCCTGCGAAAAAGGCGATTGCGGCCAGTGTGAGTAAAATTTTCATGACTGTATCCTTTCATACCTGTATTCGCGCGTATCCTGTGATAAGTTACATGATATGAAACATCGCTCATCACCGAATTATAATGACCGCAAAAACGGCGCACTGCCATCAATGATTATTGTGCATTACACAGGCATGCCAACGGCGCAAGGCGCGCTTGATCGTTTATGTGACCCTGATGCGCAGGTAAGCGCCCATTATCTGATTGAAAAAGACGGAACGCTTTGGCAACTGGTGGATGAAGAAAAACGTGCATGGCACGCGGGCGTATCCTTTTGGGAAGGGCAGCGCGATATCAATAGTCTTTCAATCGGGATAGAGCTTGAAAATGGCGGCCATGAAATTGGGTATGAGCCTTTTCCTGATGCGCAGGTGCAGGCGCTTATGGATCTATGCCGCGATGTTCAGGCGCGCCATGATATCGCCCCTGATAACGTTATAGGGCACGAGCATATCGCCCCTGGTCGTAAAATGGATCCTGGCCCAACATTCCCGTGGCAGACTTTGGCAGATGCGGGCATTGCCACATGGCCGATCAAGGATCTAGCGCGCAAGCAAGATCAATCAGACACATAAAAAAGAGAAAAGGTCAGAGGGTCTATAAGCCGGGTTCTGTCGAGGATGACTATTCATCTAGGGGACGTGTTGCCAAGTCCCTCGTGCGACCGACCCGAACCGCAGCGTGGAAATACGCTATCATACGGTTCCTATTTGGTCTTGCTTCTGGTGGGGTTTACCATGCCATGAACTGTTGCCAGCCACGCGGTGCGCTCTTACCGCACCCTTTCACCCTTACCTGCTAGGCAGGCGGTCTACTCTCTGCTGCACTTTCCGTAGGCTCGCGCCTCCCGGGCGTTACCCGGCACCATATTTCCATGAAGCCCGGACTTTCCTCTGGCGCGCAAGGCGCAAGCAGTCATCCGACCCTCTGACGGGCGCACTATGCGCTATTGCACTTGAAAAAGCAATCATTATGGGGCTTGGACTGGCGAATCGGGCGTGCTAGAATCGGCAGTATAAATTGATTTGCACGTGTTAAAGGCCCTTTATGTCCCACATTCCTGTTATGCTTAACGAAGTTCTTGCTGCGCTTCAGCCCGAAGACGGTAAGATCTATGTGGATGGCACATTTGGCGCGGGCGGTTACACGCGCGCCTTTCTTGAACGCGCACAATGTAAAGTCATCGCGATTGACCGTGATCTTGATGCGCAAAAACGTGCCGCAGAATTCACCGATGAATTTGGTGATCGCTTTGAATTTATTCGTGGCTGCTTTGGTGATGTTGCTGATTTGCTCGCAGGGCGCAGCGTAGACGGCTTTGTTTTGGATTTAGGTGTTTCATCCTTTCAAATTGACGAGGCCGAGCGCGGATTTTCTTTCCGCTTTGATGGGCCGCTTGATATGCGCATGGATAAGGGCGCGGGGCAGACGGCTGCCGACCTTGTAAATACGATGGGTGAAGAAGATTTAGCCAATATCATTTATAAATATGGCGAGGAGCGCAAATCGCGCTGGGTTGCGAAACGTATCGTTTCAAGGCGAAAAGATGCGCCCTTTACCACAACCCAAGACCTTGCAGATGTTGTGCGCTCATGCGTGCCAAAATCCAAAGATGGCATCGACCCAGCAACGCGGACATTTCAGGCATTGCGCATCGCAGTGAATGATGAGCTTGGCGAGGTCGAGCGCGCACTGGACGCAGCGCCAACAATTTTGAACGATCAGGGGCGTTTGGTCGTGGTGTCATTTCACTCGCTAGAAGACCGCATTATCAAGAAAACAATGCGCGAACAGGCGGGGCGCGGAGGTGGTCAATCCCGCTATCTGCCTGATGCGACTCGGGAACAAAAACCTGCACTCTATAATTTACCTCAGACCAAGCCTGTGTTACCTTCTAAAGAGGAGACCAGTGTCAATCCAAGGGCACGCTCCGCAAAGTTACGTTTGGCTATTCGCTCGGTTATTTAAAAAGTTACGAAAGTTAAAAGATGAAAATGCACCTGAAAACCGCATTGGTTTTGTGTTTTGCCATCCTGTCGGGGGCAATGCTGGTGTACACATCACAGCGCGTTCATGACGCGCAGCGCACCTTGCGTATGGCGCGCGCCGCCGTGCAAAAAGAGACACAAACAACGCGCATGTTACAGGCCGAATGGGCTTTCTTAAGCGCTCCGGATCGTCTTGAAAAGATTGCTGGTGAAAAATTAGACCTCGAAGGCGGCGCACCCCGCATCATCCCTAGCTTCGAGGTGCTTCGTCCAACGACAGCGCCGCAAATGCATGACGCATCTTTTTCGGGTGACGCTGGCGAGCATATCGGGGGGCATGAATGATTTTTTATCGTATGATGCGCCGTAACGCCGCAAAACTGACCGGAGATCGCAGTGCGATGCTTGATCTGGCGCACGGGCGTCTGGTGGTGTTGAGCAGTTTTTTCGCAATTATTTATATGGTCTTGGCGGTGCGCGCCTTTGATATCTCAGTTGTGCAGGCCAAGTTTTGGAATATGGAGGATGCCGGGGCGATTGTTGTCGCCGAAGCGCCAGAAGGTAAACGCCGCGGCAGCATTTATGACCGTAACGGCAATATGCTGGCGACGTCGCTGGATATGGCGTCGCTTTATGCTGACCCGTATTTGATTGCTGATCCTGAAAAAACCGCGCGCGGCCTCAGCGAGATTTTTCCTTCGCTTAACTTTGGGAAGACGCTGCGCTCACTGCAAAGTGCGCGCCGTTTTGTATGGATCGAACGTAATATCTCGCCGCGTCAACAAGAAGCCGTGATGCAGTTGGGCGAGCCTGGCCTTGCCTTTCGCTATGAAGAAAAGCGTGTATACCCAGCCAAAAATGAAATGGCGCATTTGGTTGGTATGACTAATGTTGATGGGCGTGGTCTTGCCGGGGTGGAGCGCAGCTTTGACCGTATGCTGGCCAAGGGGCAGGATGTCACGCTGAGTTTGGATATGCGTTTGCAACATGCCTTGCACCGCGAGGTCGGCAAGGCAATTGACGATTTTAACGCAATGGGCGGCGCTGGTGTGATTATGGATGCGCACACTGGCGAAGTTTTGGCGGGCGTGTCTTTGCCGGACTTTAACCCGCACGAGCCTGGCTTGTCCGAGGCCGCCGCGCATTTTAACCGCTTAACGCTCGGCGTTTATGAGCTTGGCTCTGTCTTTAAGATTTTCTCGACTGCGGCGTTTTTAGAAACTCATGATGTGCCGATGAGCACAACCTTTGATGCGCGCGAGCCTATTAAGGTTGGCCGTTTTACGATTTCAGATTATCACGCGGAAGAGCGTATCTTAACCGTGCCCGAGGTCTTTATGGTGTCGTCGAATATTGGTTCTGCCATGATGGGGCAGGCCGTCGGGGGGCAGCGTCTGCGCCAATTTTACGAGGATTTAGGTTTGCTCTCTGCCATGAATGTCGAGGTGGCAGAGGTTGCAAGTCCGCTTGTGCCTGATCGCTGGGGCGAGGTTGCGACAATGACGGCGTCTTACGGGCATGGCATTGCTACGACGCCTTTGAATGTAGCGGCGGCTGTGGCGACGGTGGTAAATGGCGGATACTTGATCGAGCCAACTTTCGTGCATGCGGGTGAAGGGGATAAAGTGCGTGATAACCGTAATAAAATCAGCGTCATTTCCGAGGAAACATCATACAAAATGCGCGAGCTTATGCGCCTGGTCGTGACCGATGGCACGGGTAAAAATGCAGATGTGCCAGGCTACCGTTTGGGCGGTAAGACGGGCACAGCAGAAAAATCAGGTGCAGGCGGGTATCAACGCAAGAAGCTTATTTCGTCATTTGTCGGGGCGTTTCCGATTAACGATCCGCGTTATGTTGTGATGGTTGCCGTGGATGAGCCAAAGGGCAATAAGAAAAGCTATGGTTACGCAACAGCAGGTTGGGTTGCAGCGCCTGCAGTGCAGCGCCTTGTAAAGACGATGGCTAATATTTTAGGGATGGCGCCAGATTACGATGCCCCATCTTACGAGCATCCATTGCGCCAGTATGTGGCACTGGAAGGATAGATCATGTTTGATTTAAACGGTATTCGCGGTGTGACCTCAGATAGTCGCGCCGTAAAGGATGGCTACGTATTTGCCGCGATTGCGGGCGCGCACCATGATGGTCACGATTATATCGATGTGGCGATCAAGCAAGGCGCAAGTGCAATTTTGTCAGATCGTGATCTGGTGTTGCCGAGCGGTGTGCGTTTAATCAAGGTCGATAACCCGCGCCGCGCCTTGGCGCAAATGGCGGCGCAATTCTATCAAGGCGCGCAACCTGAAACGGTTGTGGCAGTGACAGGGACAAACGGCAAAAGCTCTGTCGTGACCTTCGCGGAGCAATTATGGCAGTATCAGGGGTTGAATGCGCGCAGCCTTGGCACAATTAATGCCAAGCTGACGTCGCCAGATCCTGTGAGCTTGCATCAAATACTAGTGGACTTGCATGAGGAAGGCGTAACGCATCTTGCGCTTGAGGCATCTAGCCACGGGCTGGATCAGTGCCGCATTGATGGTGTGCGCTTATCTGCGGCGGGGTATACTAATTTGTCGCGCGATCATTTGGATTATCATGCAACAATGGATGAGTATTTTCAGGCCAAAGCGCGCCTGTTTTCTGAGTGCTTGCCACATGACGGCGTTGCGGTTGTGAATATGGATGACCCGTATGGCGCGCGCATTGTCGCGCAAAGCAATGCGCCGTGTTTGACCTATGGTTATGATGGAGAGCATCTGCGTATCCTTGAGGTTGAGCCTGTTGGTGCAGGCACAGAGGTGCGCCTGGATATGTTTGGTCAAGAATATCAGGTCTTTGTGCCATTGATTGGCGCGTTTCAAATATCAAATCTATTATGTGCGGCGGGGTTGACGTTGCAAACAATGAAACCTGCGCGCAAGGATGTCGATGGTTTGGTTCAGGCATTTGCGAAAATTAAGCCTGTAAAAGGGCGTTTGCAACATGTGGCGGGGCATCCCGCAGGCGCGGATATTTATATTGATTATGCGCACACGCCAGATGCGCTTGATACTGTTTTAAAGGCCGTGCGCCCCCATGTAAAAGGGCGATTGGTATGTGTTTTTGGCTGTGGCGGTGACCGCGATCAAGGTAAGCGTCCCTTGATGGGGAGTGTGGCTGCGAATCGGTGTGAAACAGTTATTGTTACAGATGACAACCCTAGAAATGAAAAAGCCGTGGATATCCGAAAACAGATCCTAGCGCCAATAAAAGACGTCATGCATAATGAAAATGTCTTCGAAATTGGTGACCGCGCCGCGGCTATCGATTTTTCCATTAAACAATTAAAACAAGGTGATGTTCTCGTGATTGCCGGCAAAGGTCACGAAAGCGGCCAGATTCTGGCTGGTGAAGTGATTCCGTTCGATGATTACGAGGAGGCCGCAAACGCGATAGAAAAGATAAAAGGCTAAAAACAAATGGGTTTAAATGCATTGTGGGTCAGCAACGAAGTTGAAGTGATTACCGGAGGGCGATCAACAATGCCGTGGGAGGCTGTTGATCTGACGATCCGTCAAGACGATGTGCGCCCTGGGGATTTGTTCTTTGCCTCGCCAGAAGATAACCTTCATCACGTTTTTGAGCTTGGCGCATCTGCCGCCGTTGTAAGCCACGGCATGTCCGTGCCTGCCGATATCGCCGATCAATATCCATTATTGCAAGTATCTTGCGTTTACGAGGCTTTGCGCGCCTTAGCCCGCGCTGCCCGTTTTAGAACGCACAGCGTCGTCATCGCCGTTCAAGGTTTTGAGCAGCGCCGCGCCTTTAGTCGTGCCTTGGGCGCAGTGGCGGATTATTATGAGGGCGGACGCCATTTGTCATCATCTATGGCGGCGATGCCAGAAATTTGCGACTTCAGTATCTTTAGTCTATCCCCTGCATTGCAGCCTGATATCGTTGTGATTGATAAGCCCGCAGCACTGCGCGCGTGTGGTCTGTTTGAAAATATGCCAACCAATGGCGTGGTTTTGATGAATATGGACGCGCCCGGTGCGCTGGATGTGTTGGCGCAGGCAAAGGCCGCGGGGCTCAATAATATTTTGCATTACAGCGAACAAGACAAAAACGCGGAAATCTGCGTTATGGATCGATTGCTTGCCAGTAACGGCATGCAGGCAACGTGCCGCATTTTGGGGCGCGAGGTTACAATAAACGCGCCAACGCAAAATAATCCAGATATGCCCATGAAGGCACAAAGCCTGAATATGTTGATGGCGGCGATGGCGGTCGTGAAATTGTCAGATATGCGTCTGCGTGAATGTGCGCAAGTCATGGCGCGTGCCTATATGGCGTCATCAGATATGTCGCACCCAGATCACCGCGCCGAGCATATGAAATCAATTTCCCTGCTTGGTGTGGGCGATATGGGCGGTGCGTTCGTGCAAGAGGCCTTGTTCCGCGTAAAGAACATGATCGACACAGGCGTTGGCCGCCGCACGGTTGTGCTTGAGCAAGGCGCGCCTCATGCGCAGGCACAAGATTTTACACTGCCATCACGCCTTGGCGGTCAGGATGTTGTGTGTGCCACGAAAAAGATTTCTGTTTTTAAAAATGCAAGAAACGCGGTTGAGGGATTGATTAAAGGTGTCAAACTACAGCATATTGTACCCGAAGTCCTGACGCCGGGTGATTATGTGGTGTTTAAATCCTCTCCCGATGCGTCCAGCACAGTCTTCTCAGAAGCACTGCGCGCGGAAGGCTAGATAAATAAAAAAGATAAACTAACCATAGGGTAGGGATGTTTACTGCATGCTGTATAACTTGCTAACGCCGCTGGCGGATGAATTTATTGCTTTTAACTTATTTCGTTACTTAACATTTCGCACAGGCGGCGCCATTTTAACGTCACTGGTGATTTGTTTTATTATTGCACCGCCAATGATCAGAATGCTGCGCGCGATGCAGGCGGGCGGTCAACCTATTCGCAAAGAAGGCCCTGAAACGCATTTTAAAAAGGCCGGAACGCCAACAATGGGCGGTTTGATGATCTTGATCTCGGTGGCGATTTCAACATTGCTTTGGTCCGATATTACCAGCCCGTTTATCTGGTATGCGCTGCTGATTATGGTTGGTTATGGCTTGATTGGCTTTGCGGATGATTTCTTAAAACTGACCAAGCGCAATACCAAGGGGCTTCCCGGGCGTTACAAAATTATTGGTCAGGTTGGCTTTGGTCTGATTGCCACATGGGGCACGATGAATATTTTACCGCCAGAACTTGCAACGCATATTACAGTGCCGTTTTTCAAGGATCTGGCGATTAATATTGGCTGGCTGTTTCCTGTTTGGGGGGTGTTGGTTGTGGTTGGCGCATCGAACGCGGTGAACCTAACTGATGGTCTTGATGGCTTGGCGATTGTGCCTGTCGCCATCGCCGCGGCATGTTTCGGGTTGATCGCATATTTGGTTGGTCACGCGGCCTATGCTGGATATTTGGGCATTCCTGCCGTTGCTGGCACAGGTGAGCTTGCCGTGATTTGCGGCGCGCTGATCGGCGGCGCGATGGGCTTTTTATGGTTTAATGCCCCGCCTGCGATGATTTTTATGGGTGATACAGGTTCGCTTTCTATGGGTGGCTTATTGGGCGCAATTGCCGTGATGGTCAAGCATGAAATTGTTCTGGCAATTATTGGCGGTCTGTTTGTTTTGGAAACATTGTCTGTGATTATTCAGGTGACAAGCTTTAAGCTGACAGGCAAGCGCGTCTTCGCGATGGCGCCGCTGCACCATCATTTCGAGAAAAAGGGCTGGTCAGAGCCCACAATCGTGATCCGTTTTTGGATTATTGCCGTGATTTTGGCTTTGGTTGGCTTGTCGACGCTAAAACTGCGATAAGTGATTTTAGCGAGGCGCATCAAGGCGGCGCTCTAGCGGTATGGCGCGTGGGCTGTTATCTTCGAAGATTTCTGTAAGTCCTGATTTTTGCATTATACTGCGTGCTATTTGGCTTGCCTCATCATCGCGTTCCTTTTCGGGGATACACATGTGCGTAGTCAATAAGCGAAATGAGCGGTCAATGAGATGCTCTTCAATAGCCAGGAGAATTTGGTTTTGCGCTACCTGATGCGTCGTAGGAAGTTCCATTTTATCAAAAGAGAAGTCATTGTCGCGTTTAACGAGCTTTAAAACCGTTTCTGTCGGGGGTGGGACGATTATATCTTCAGATGTTTTTGTTATAATCGTTATAGCGTCATAGCGTGTATGATGTTGTATGTCTGTATCAAATTTATAATCCGGGCGTACAGTTTCTGATTTGCGCTCACGTATTTTAAGCGCGTAATCATCATCTCTGCTATAGTCATGCTGCCAGTCAAAGCCATATGCGAAAGTGTACTCTTGTTGAGCAAGGGTCGCATTCAAATTGTCTAAAGTTTGTGTTAACCAATCTTTGAATTCATCACGACTAATTTTTTCTTGTGAAAATAAATCACAAAGCGAGGGAGAGTGGTTATTGTCTTGTGGTTCTTGTTTGTTCATTGTGTATAGGTCGCACATATGTTATGAAAAGTAAAGAAAATAAGGCTTTTCTTTCATAGGGGCAAATTCTATCATGCCCTATGGATTTGGAAAAGACGATTGCGGTGCTGGGCTGGGGCGTATCTGGACGTGCGACATACGCGTTTTTAAAGGCGCGCGGACAAAAGGTTATCGCATGGGATGATCAACCCGCCGCACGCGAAAAAATGCCGGCAGAGGCGCTTGTGCAGATGGATGAAACTGTTCTGGCTTCATGCGCGTGTTTGGTGACATCGCCAGGCATTCCGGATGATAATCACATCATCATCGCCGCGCAACGCCAAGGCATAGAGGTCTTGTGCGATGTTGAGCTGTGGCATCGTTTCTATCCCGAGGCCAAAACAATCGGCATTACAGGAACAAATGGCAAATCCACATTAACAGCGATGGTAACGCATCTTCTGGAGCGTGCGGGATATGATGTGCGTATGGGCGGGAATATCGGGACGCCAGTTTTCGACATGCCACCGCCGCAAGAGGGAACATGGACGGTGCTTGAGCTGTCTTCGTTTCAAATTGAGCGCTGCCCAACCTTTCGGCCAACGATTGCGGCCCTATTAAATATAACGCCAGATCATTTAGACCGTCATAAAACGATGGAGCGCTACGCCGCAATTAAGGCGAGCCTTTTTGAAGGGCAGGGCGATGCTGTTATTGCTACGGATGATATCTGGACACAGCAAATTGCCCAAATGGTTCAGGTGAGCGGTCAGCGTTTTTTATCCCGCATTCATGGCGCCGCCAGCGCGCAGCAGCAAAATCAAAACATGGCGATTGCCATTGCCGAAAAAGCAGGCGTTTCGCAAGATGATGCACAAAACGCACTGGCAAGCTTTACCGCGCTGCCGCACCGTCAGGAACATGTCGCCGCGCATAGCGGCGTTGCCTTTGTGAATGATAGTAAGGCCACCAATGCCGAGGCATCGCGCGCGGCGCTTCGCGGGTATCAAGATATCGTTTGGATTGTTGGCGGCGCGCCAAAAGAAGGCGGCTTGCAAGCGTTAGAGCAAGATTTGACGCACGTGCGCGCGGCGTGTGTGATCGGCGCGGATACTGCGTCGTTTATGCGCTGGCTGGCGGATCATAATATACCTGCAACGCATTGCGGCGATATGGCCCGCGCGGTTGATAGCGCTTGGCGCATTGCCAAACAAGGGGATGTAAAGACAATTTTGCTGTCCCCCGCTTGCGCTTCGTATGACCAATACTTAAACTTCGTGCAGCGCGGTGATGATTTTAAAAACTGCGTGCAGGCATTAGATACTCAAAGCTAGAACTCAAATCATGGAAACTGCAATTTTCTCGCGCGTAGATCGCTCCCCCCTTGGGCAATGGTGGTGGACCGTTGATCGTACCACGCTGTTTGCCTTTTTGTCGTTGGCGGTGATTGGCGTATTGATGGTCGCCACGGCCAGCCCCCCTGTGGCAGAGCGCATCGGCCTTGATAGTTTTTATTTCCTCACGCGCCATTTGATTTTTATTGTGCCCTCGGTTGCCGTCATGGTGGGGGTGTCTGTGCTATCGCCGCGCTGGTTATGGCGCCTTAGCAGTCTGGCTTTTCCCGTAATTATTCTTGCACTGATTGCAGTTCTGATCTTCGGCGCCGAAATTAAAGGCGCGCGCAGATGGCTTCCGATTGCGGGCATGTCCGTGCAGCCTAGTGAATTTTTAAAGCCGATCTTTGCCCTTGTTGCAGCGTGGTTTTTGGCGCGCACTAAAAAGCACGGAAACCTTAAGGCTGCCGCAGTGGCAATGGCGCTGTATGCGGTGTGTGTCGCACTTTTGATGATGCAGCCTGACTTTGGGATGACCTTCGTTTTAACGGCAATCTGGTGTGTGCAGGTCTTTTTGGCGGGGCTGCCGTTGCGCTATGTCTTTGGGCTATTATTGGCCTTGGCGGTGGGCGTTATGATTGTTTACGCCAGTTTCGATCACGTACAAAGCCGCATTGACCGCTTTCTAAACCCAGATAGCGGTGATAACTATCAGGTTGAGCAATCCCTTGAGGCATTCCGTGCAGGCGGCATTCTTGGTGCCGGGCCAGGGCAGGGGTCGGTAAAATTGCGCCTGCCTGATGCGCATGCGGACTTTACCTTTGCTGTCCTTGGCGAGGAAATGGGCGTTATCGCCGTTGTGTGTGTGATTGGTTTGTTCTTATTTGTTATCCTGCGCAGTCTTGCACGCCTGATGGAGGATGATGACATCTTCTGTGTCCTTGGCGCAGGGGGGCTTCTGTCGATGCTTGGCTTGCAGGCCTTTGTGCATATGGGCTCGGCCTTGAATGTTTTGCCTGCAAAAGGTATGACATTACCTTTCATCAGCTACGGCGGATCGTCAACATTGGCAATCGGCTTTACGATGGGGGCGATTTTGTGTTTAACGCGCCGTAAAACGAGATAAGAGCAATGACAAAAACATCTTCACATGCAACGCAGGCGGATAGGCCGCTAGTGTATCTAAGTTGCGGGGGAACAGGCGGCCATATGACGCCTGCAGCGGCGCTAGCCAAGGCTTTGCTGGAGCATGATTTTGATGTTGAAATTATTACGGATCGGCGCGGATTGAAATATAAAGGCATGTTTGGTGACCTGCCGATGATGGATGTGCCTGCTGGCGCGGCGGGCGCAGGGCTTATGGGGAAGGTTAAAGGCGCTGTGGCTTTGGCTTCGGGTGTGTGGCAATCGCTTTGCTTGATGACCAAGAATAAACCAGCCTGCGTTGTCGGATTTGGTGGATACCCATCTGTACCAGCCGTCTTAGCCGCGCAAATGATGGGCATTCCAACACTGTTGCATGAGCAAAACGCCATCATTGGCAAGGCTAATGCTTTCTTGGCAGCGCGCGCAAAAAAGATTGCTATTTCTTTGCCTGATATCAAAGGGTTAAGTCAATCTGAGGAAGTAAAGGTTATCTATACAGGAAACCCCGTTCGCCCCGAAATTGAGGCCTTGCGCGATCAAGATTACGCCGCCCCCAAAGATTCTGCCCCGATTCGTATCGTTGTTGTCGGTGGATCATTAGGCGCAACAGTTCTAAGCGAGGTCGTGCCAGAAACGCTGAAGGCCTTGCCGCAGGAATATCGGGCGCGCTTGTCCGTGTTGCAACAGTGCCGCGAAAGTGACCTTGCCAATGCGCAGGCCGCTTATGAAGGCAGTGGCATTCAAGTCGATCTCGTGAGCTTTATTGACGATATGGCGGGCGCGATTGGCGCAGCGCATCTTGTGATCGGCAGATCTGGCGCGAGCACCGTGTCAGAGCTGACAGTCGCAGGGCGGCCAGCCATCTTTGTGCCATATCCTTTTCACAAGGATCAGCAGCAAAAAATGAACGCCCAAGCCATTGCCGATCATGGCGGCGCATGGGTGATCAGCGAAAGCAGCTTCACCGTAGAAACCCTTAAAGGGCGGTTAGAGCTTTTATTGCAAAACCCAAGCAGTTTAAAAATTGCCGCAGACAAGGCCAAAGAATGTGGCAAGCCCGATGCGGCAAAAACATTGGCGTCATTGACGTTAGATGTGATAAAGGACAAATCATAAGATAAAAAGATCAAGGCAATGATCAGAACAAGGAAGCCCAACTATGCGCGCAATGGATAAAACAATCGGAACCCTGCACTTTACTGGCATTGGCGGTATCGGGATGAGCGGCATTGCAGAGATTTTACTCTCGCTAGGTTACGATGTTCAGGGGTCTGATATGGCAGAAAATGCTAATGTGATGCGCCTGCGTAAACAAGGCGTGACCATCCATATCGGCCACCAAGCTGAATATATCGAAGGCGTTGCTGCCGTGATTGTGTCCTCTGCCATTCACCAAGATAACCCCGAGGTTATCGCTGCGCGTCAGGCGGGCATTCCTATTGTGCGCCGCGCGGAAATGCTGGCCGAGCTTATGCGCCTAAAATCGGCCATTGCCGTTGGCGGGACGCACGGAAAAACAACGACAACCGCAATGATCGGCCGCATGCTTGAGCTTTCAGGATTTGATCCCACGGTAATTAATGGCGGCATTGTTAACGCGTATGGTACCAACGCGCGCTTGGGACAAAGCGACCTTATGGTTGTTGAGGCCGATGAAAGTGACGGTACATTTACGCGCCTGCCAGCCAGCGTCACCGTCGTGACCAATATCGACGCTGAACATATGGATCACTACAGCAGTTTTGACGAAGTGCGCCAAGCCTACCGCAGTTTTATCAGTAATATCCCGTTTTACGGTTATGCGCTGCTATGTATTGACCACCCTGAGGTTCAGGCGTTAATTCCGCATATTGCCGATCGCCGCATTATTACCTACGGATTTAGCCCCCAAGCCGACGTGCAGGCCTCGCGCGTGCGTCACACGCCCCAAGGTGTTGTCTTTGATGTGCAATTTGCCGCGTGGTTAAACGATGATGATACAGGCGAGGCCAAGCTAGCCGATATGACGATGCCGATGCTGGGGATGCATAACGTGCAAAATGCGCTGGTTGCGCTTGGCATCGCGCAGCAAATGGGCGTTGATCACGACACAATGCGCCGCGCGCTTCAGCAATTTACGGGGGTAAAACGCCGCTTTACACAGACAGGCATTGTGGGTGGCATTACCATTATTGATGATTATGCGCATCACCCTGTCGAAATTAGCACAGTTTTAAAAACAGCGCGCAGCGTGACGCAAGAAACAGGCGGGCGCGTCATTACCGTGATGCAGCCACATCGCTATAGCCGCTTATCTGGCCTGTTCGAGGAGTTTTGCACATGCTTTAACGATGCCGATACCGTCATTATTGCCCCTGTATACGCCGCAGGTGAAACGCCCATTGATGGCGCGTCCCATGAAAACTTGGCCGAGGGCATTATGTCGCACGGCCACCGTCATGTCCTGCAATTAGACAGTAAAGATCACTTGGCAGATATGATTGCCGAAATCGCGCAGCCTGATGATTTTGTTATTTGCATGGGCGCAGGCGATATTACGGCGTGGGCGCACGACCTGCCCAAGGCGCTTAGCCGCGTTATCGAAAGCAAGGCGGCCTAGGCAGGAATGGATCTCGCAAACCTGAAAAATCTGCGCGGTACGCTCAGTCAAAATGCCCCCATAGGCCAGCAAAGTTGGTTTCGTTGCGGCGGCGCGGCTGATCTGTTGTTTCAGCCCGCCGATCAGAAAGATTTGCAAACGTTTTTGGCGCAGTGGCCAGAGGATCAACCATTATGCGTTATTGGTGGCTTGGCCAATACGATTGTGCGTGATGGTGGTGTGCGCGGCGCAGTGGTTAAGCTAGGTAAAGAGTTCTCTGCTATTACATGCGAAGGCGAGGTCATGACTATAGGCGCAGGCGCCCTTAACGGAACAGCCGCATCAATGGCGGCCAAAAAGGGCATTGGTGGTCTTGAGTTTCTAAGCGGCATTCCTGGGACAATTGGCGGTGCTTGTGCAATGAATGCAGGCGCGTATGGCAATGAAATCTGCGATATCCTGCAAGAACTCCGCGGCGTTGACCGTCAGGGGCAAGTGGTAACTCTTGCGCCAGCGGATGTGCAAATGACTTATCGCCGCGGCAATATTCCGCAGGGCGTTATCATTACGCAGGCCATCTTTAAAGGGCGCCAGGAAGATACGCAAAGTGTACGCGCGCGCCTTAAAGAGATTAAAGATAAACGCAATACAACGCAGCCTATCCGCGAAAACACAGGCGGATCGACATTTGCCAATCCATCCGATGATATGCGTGCGTGGCAAGTTGTTGAAAAGGTAGGCGGTCGTGGGTTACAAATAGGCGGCGCAGCTATGTCAGAAATGCATTGTAATTTTATGGTGAACGCTGGCGGCGCATCGGCGCAAGATCTTGAGACGCTGGGCGATGAGCTGATTAAACGGGCTCAAGATCAACTGAATGTAACACTGCGATGGGAAATTAAACGTATTGGGGATTGTAAAAAGAGCCCATAAATGAGAGCCTTCTTAAATCAGGTAATTCTTATTTAAGAAGAAAAAATAATAAACATGGAAACAAAAACATTCTCAATCGGTGAAATTGTTATTCGTAAAGGCGAGGAAGCCCTTACGGCGTACCGCGTCGTGAAGGGCAGTGCGCATGTGTATCTAGATAAAGACGAAAAAATTGTGACGCTTGCACATTTGCAAGAAGGCGCAATTTTTGGTGAGATGGCGTTGCTGCAAAACCGTATTACCAATGCCAATATTCAGGCTGGTGAAAACGGACTGACGGTTGAACTGATCACCAAACAAGATTTAGCCGAAAGGCTTGAGCAAAGTGACCCTCTGATTGGGCAAATTTTAAAATCAGTCGTTCATAGATTGGACACAGTAAATGAAGCGCTTTTAAAAAGCGAAACGCGCGAATTTATCGAAGTTGATCTGATTTAAATAAAATTTTATCTATTTATTACGCATTATTAATTCTCTCCCTATATTCTGGTGAAAGCGCCTTGTGAAAAGTCGGCGGGCTTTTCGTGTGACAGAAAAAAAGCTAAGATGCCAAAAGGGGAGATAAAAATTTATGGCTTATAATGAATCAGGATTTGGTGGTGTTTCACAAACAACGTCACAACCGTCAATTTTACAAGTGCAAGGCGATGCGCTTGATCTCCCGAATGATATAAATCTTAAAAACGCACACTATGCACGCCGTGGCATGGATTTACTGGTTAAGGACGCTGGGCATGATGTGGTCGTTGAAAGCTACTTTGCTTTTGATCCTGCGCCAACACTGAATGCTGGCGATGCAGTGCTGTCACCTAAATTGGTGTCGTCTTTTGTGAAGGCCTCACCTGACTATGCAGCGAATAATGTCACCAGCGATGAAAGCCCGGTTGGCATTGTTGATGAAATTACAGGCGGCGCAACTGTGACGCGCCTTGATGGCTCAACTGAAACTGTGCGCCTTGGTATTGAAATTTATCAGGGCGATATTGTTGAAACAGCAGGCAATGGCGCAGTGAATATTGTCTTTATTGATGATACCAGCTTCGCGGTCTCTGAGGATGCGCGCCTGGCGATTGATGAATATGTCTATGATCCTGTGACTGAAGCGGGGCAAACAGATTTCTCCGTATTAAAAGGGGTGTTTGTGTATACATCGGGCGCTATTGGCCGCGATGATCCTGATGATGTAACCATCGATACGCCAGTCGGATCAATCGGTATTCGCGGAACAATTATCGCAGGTGATGTTGATCAGGGGGAAATTACGGTCGTGGAAGGTGCCATTGTGCTGCGCGACTTTGGTGGGAACGAGGTTACACTGGCCAACCAGTTTGAAACCGCACGGTTTGAGGCCGGCGGCCGTGGCATTTCGCACATGGGTGAAATGGCCGCAGGTGATGTTGTGCAAAAATTTGCATCGATCTCGAATGTTGCGCCTGACTTGTTCTCATCGATGAATGATGCAGCAAATGAAAATGCCCAAGATGGCCAAGAGGCCGCAGATCAAGCTGATGGAACGCAAGATGATGCCAGCGCGCAAGAAGTGAGAGAGGATGCTGGCGCAGATACAGATCAAGCCTCTGCTGAATCTACTGGAGAGCCTAAGGGTGAAGGTGCGGAGCAAAGCGCGAATGAGGATCCGCAAGGGGATTCAAAAGCAGAATCAGAAGGTGAAGGCTCGGAAGCAAAAAGCGATGGAGAACCTCGCGGAGAGGCGGAGCAGTCATCAGGCGCTGATGGCGAGGCTGCTCAGTCTGATTCAGGAGATTCGCAATCAGAAGCAAATAGCAATGCCGAGCAAGGGCAGAGCGCTGGAAGCAATAGCGCTGCGCCAGATAATGGAGGGCAAAGCGGATCAGAGACTAGCGCTGATAGTGGGCAACCTAAGGTTTCCGAGCCTGTAAAAATGGCTGATCCAAATAAAATGGCTGGGACGAGTAAACAAGTGCCTGTCAACGATGCGAAACCTAACCCATCCAATTCATCGTCTTCAGGAGGCGATAATACATCCTCAAGCACACCGGACGCTTCGGCAACATCAAATAATACTACATCGCAGTCATCAGAGCCTGTTGATCCAGTTGCATACGAGCCCGATACAAATAATCGCGCGCCAGAACTTTTGACTAGAAATCTACCACCATCTGAGTTTTTTCAAGTCAGTGAAAATACTGGCGCATTAGAATTTTTCTTCGATCAAGTTTTCAGAGATCTGGACGGCGATGCCGTAACGTATGGCATGTCACGTGAATCTGAAGAGCTCCTCAATAGCTTGACTGAAGATCAAGCTGGCGTAGGACTCTTGGAATCTGATGGGGCAGGGGCGCCTGGGTGGTCGCTTGATCAGGCAAATGGTCGTTTGATTTTAAATATTAATGATGCTTTTGAAGAGTATATTCAAACATTAGAGCTGACAGTCGTTGCCTCAGATGGGATCGATTCCAGCTTTTACACATTCGAAGTGAAGGCATTTGAAGATGGTGCCACATTTACTGAAAACGGTACTTCTTATACTGTGCGTTCACTGGCTCTTGGCACTTCCATTGATAACGACAATGAGGTCGTCTTTGTTGATGATGGTGATGGGGGGGTGACGGTTAATTCAAGTTACTCTCAGGTACATCTTGGCGAAGGGCGCCAAGACGTAGAGATCGACGATGCGGCAAATGGTAACTTGGTGATCGGCGGAAATGTGCCTGAATCAGATAATTTCTTTACGGTATATGACGTTGATAACTACTTATACGGCATGGATGGGTCGGATACCTTTAAGGTGCATATGGATGTCGTCGATGTTGACCCTGATGGAGCGACTATAACGGATGCAGTTATCGATGGCGGTCATAATAATCTAAGTACCGCGCAAAGTGTTATGCGCGATCTTGAAGATGGTGTCGTAGACGGAGACTATTCTAATTTAGAAACCGGCGATATGCTAGAGTTTTATAATGCTCCCTCAGGGGCTTCGAATGGGCATGTCAACTTTGCGACCTTAGATGTATTGGTTAAAAATATTGAAACGCTATATCTGGAAGGCGATAGCGTAAGAGTGGATCTAACTGTCGATGATGTCTTGGCAATGACGGATGATCATAATGTGCTAATGATACAAGGTGATGGTAACGATGTTGTAAGCCTTGCAGGGTTCAGGCAGCTAGATCTCAATGAAGATACTGATTTTGATACCTCTGACCTTGTTAATGCGGGTGGCAATGATTACGCCGTATACACAGGTACAAATGAGAACGGAGCCGAGGTCACGTTGGTGGTTGATTCTGATATTGCAATAACTACGGTCTAATCAAATTTCATTTTTCTTGAATAATATATCCACATGCATTGTTATGGATGCGTGAAAATCCTTTTGATTCCGCGTTTTTTTGTGATAGATCATAAAAAATCTTGCAAATGGACATTAAATCGTTAAAGTCCACGCCAGTCGCCTGATGACAGGTGCAGGGTTTAACATTATAAGATTTAAAAACGAAAATAAGGAAATAAACATGAGCGAAGTAGCAAGCAAAGTACAGGAGATCGTAGTTGAGCACCTGGGCGTTGAAGCAGATAAAGTAGTTGAAGGTGCAAACTTCATCGATGATCTGGGCGCAGATTCTTTGGATACAGTTGAATTGGTAATGGCTTTTGAAGAAGAGTTCGGTATCGAAATTCCTGATGATGCAGCTGAAAAAATCGCAACAGTTGGCGATGCAGTAAAATTCATCGAAGAAAACAAATAAGTTTTTCTTGATCAATTAAGATTAAAAGCCCCTTAGAAAGCTGTTGAGGGGCTTTTTGTTTATAAAAATCATAGGAGCAAAAGCAATGTTAAGACGCGTTGTAGTCACTGGAATGGGCATGGTATCGCCGTTAGGCGTAGGGGTTGATCACAACTGGCAGGCGCTGACTGCTGGTAAAAGCGGGATTAAACCTATCGAGCATTTCGATCTGGATGGCATTCCATCACATATTGCGGGGATTGTACCGCGCACAGATGACGAAAACCCAACTGACGGTGCTTTTAATCCTGATTTGTTTATGCCTGCGAAAGAGCAGCGCAAAACAGACGTCTTTATCGTTTATGCGATGGCTGCCGCGAAGGAGGCCGTTGCAGATGCAGGATGGACACCCACAGCCGAAGAAGACCTGTTGCGTACAGGCGTATTGATCGGGTCAGGCATTGGTGGTCTGTCATCAACATATCAAGCATCAACCACTTTGAACGAGCGCGGACCACGCCGCTTGTCACCTTTTACCGTGCCATCACAATTGATTAACTTGGCATCAGGTCTAGTATCTATTGAATTTGGTTTTGCTGGGCCTAACCACTCTGTCGTGACGGCATGTGCAACTGGTACGCACGCCATTGGTGATGCGGCGCGTATGATTGCGCTGGGCGATGCAGAAGTAATGATTTCTGGCGGCGCCGAGGCTGCAGTAAACCGCCTTGGCGTATCAAGCTTTGCGGCGGCGCGCACATTGTCATGTGGTTATAATGACACACCTGAAAAGGCATCGCGTCCTTGGGATTCTGGCCGTGATGGTTTTGTAATCGCCGAAGGTGCAGGGGTTGTTGTTCTCGAGGAATACGAACACGCCAAAGCGCGCGGCGCGAAAATTTACGGCGAAGTTTGCGGTTACGGCATGTCAGGCGATGCGTATCACATCACATCACCAGCATCAGACGGTAACGGTGGTTATCGTGCGATGCAGGCCGCGCTGAAAAGCGCAGGCGTGAATGTTGACGAAGTCGGCTATATCAACGCGCACGGTACATCAACGCCTGTTGGTGACGGCATTGAATTTGGCGCGGTAAAACGCTTGTTCGAGCCTGCCTTGGATAAAATATCGATGTCCTCAACAAAGTCTGCTATTGGTCACCTATTGGGCGCAGCGGGCGCAGTTGAAGCAATTTACACAATGAAGGCACTGGAAACAGGTATCTTACCGCCGACATTGAACCTTGAAAATCCATCAGAAGGCATCGAAGGCATTGACCTTATCCCGCTTAAGGCCAAAGAAAAGGCCGTGGACGTTGCTGTATCCAATTCATTTGGTTTTGGCGGAACAAATGCATCGCTTGTGATGCGTAAGGTCTAATCCCGGCAAGGATAAACGCGATTATGAAAGCCCTGTTAAGCATCGGTCTGACACTTTTTGCATGTGTGGCCTTGATGCTTGCCGCAGGGCTTTTTTATGTGATGCAGGAATTGCAGCGCCCCATCGAAATGCCAACGCCGATTGTTTATGAAATCGAAAATGGCACAACATTAGGGCAACTGGAGCATGACCTGATCCAGCGTGAATTATTGCCGTATCCGCATCTGTATAAATTTGCCGCGCGCGTCATGGGAATGAACGCTCCAATCATGGCTGGTGAATATGAAATCAGCCCCGGCATGACGCCGCTGGCGATTTTATCTTTGTTCCAAAAGGGATCGAACTATCAACGCTTTATCACCTTGCGTGAGGGCTTAACAAGCTATGAGATTGTACAAGTTCTCAGCGAAGAAGATGATTTGTCTGGCGAGATTACTGAAATCCCTGCCGAAGGATCGCTTCTGCCAGAAACGTATAGTTATACCAAGGGTGAAAACCGCAACAATGTGATTGCGCGCATGCAATTGGCGCTTCAGCAGACCTTGGATCAGGCATGGGAAAATCGCGCAGATGACTTGCCCATCAAATCAAAGGAAGAGGCGCTAGTTCTGGCCTCGATCATTGAAAAAGAAACGGCTCAACCTGACGAGCGCGAACGCGTCGCAGGCGTGTTTATTAATCGTCTGCGCCGCGGCATGAAATTGCAAACGGACCCAACAGTTATTTATGCCCTGACAATGGGAGAGCATGAAAACGAAGGACGCGGCCCGTTAGGGCGTCGTTTGCTGCGTAAAGACTTGAAAGTTGATTCGCCTTATAACACGTACCTGTATGAAGGTCTGCCGCCGACCCCTATCGCCAATGCGGGCGCCAAAGCCATTCAGGCCGCGCTTCAGCCTGAAGATAATAAATATATCTTCTTTGTTGCCGATGGCACAGGCGGCCACAGCTTTGCCAAAACATTGGACGAGCATAATCGCAATGTCGCCAAATGGCGTACGATCCGTAATTTGAATAAATAAAGACTATGGCGGCGCGGGGCTTAATCGTCGCCGTTGCTATCGGTGCTGTCACCTGTGTTGTAATAGGTGCTGCGGCCGCTGCTGGTGCTGCCGCCCATGCCCGGGGCAGAGAAACCAGGTGCAGATGGCGCGGCGGCTGGGCGAACTTCCAGCGAGTGTTGACGCGCTAAGTGTGGCGCAAATTGCAAGCTAGCCGGTGATGCATCACCTAAAACGCAGTTTGTATTACTGTCGTCGTCTAAATTATCACGGTGAACGGGTTGCCCCACGGTGCAGCGTGTCACAAAGGCATTAAACGCCGCCAAAGGTTTTGGCATGGGTGGCAGGCTGCCTAGTTTTTCGCCGCGATAAGGATCATCCAAAAACATCAAAGGCACCTGATAAGCCTGACCAATAGCGCCATTTTTAACAGACCCAATATGCAAAGTTGGATTAAAGTCCAGAGTTTCCCAAAATGTCTGGTCGATAGGAATGTTAAATTCCAGCATATCCATATCGGCAAATTCGATATTCATCATGCCCGTTTGATTGTCGAACAAAATGCCGATCGCCTTCTTGACCAGATTTTCGCTGCAAATCAGTCCGGCGACACCCTCGTTTGTGAAAAGTAAATCAATATCCATTAAAATTATATATAGGCGAAAAGACGTTCAATATCCACATGCAATGCGACATTAGTGCTTTTACGCGCATCCTATATCAGTATAATGGGTCTTCGTTAAGAAAATGTATTCTCATGTGTGGATTAACCGGATTTTATGACCTCAAGGCGCAAAGGCGTCGCTCGGAACATCACAAAATTGCGCAAGTAATGACGCAGGCCTTGTACCATCGTGGCCCCGATCAGGGTGATGTGTGGCAAGATCCTGATGTGCCTTTGGCATTAGGGCATCGCCGTTTGTCGATTATGGATCTCACTGAAACAGGGCGCCAGCCCATGGAATCACCGTCTGGGCGTTTTATGACGGTCTTCAATGGAGAGATATATAATGTCCTATCGCTGCGCGCCGAGCTCGAGGCACAAGGCATCACATTTCGCGGTCATTCCGATACCGAGGTGATGCTCGCAGGGTTTGATCAATGGGGCGTTAATCTGACCTTGCAAAAAATTAATGGCATGTTTGCAATTGTCCTGTGGGATCGGCGCGATCGCACGCTTCACTTTATGCGCGACCGTATGGGTAAAAAGCCTTTATATATCGGCTGGGCGGGGGAGAACCTTGTCTTCGGGTCAGAGCTTAAATCCCTGCGCGCCCACCCTGATTACCAAACCCGTTTGAATAAGGGCGCGGCGGCCCTGTATTTTCGTTATGCTTGCGTGCCTGCGCCGCATTGCATTGACGAAGGCGTGTGGCAATTACCACCAGGCCATAGCCTTAGTCTGAAATGCGAAGAGGGCGCATTCCCCGCCGCAGGATCAGATTTATCGCAAAAAATGCTGGTATATTGGAACGCCGCCAGCGTTGCCCAAGACGCACAACAATTATTGCGCACGGATCAAAGCGAACAAGACGTCGTGCAAGAGTTCGAGGCATTGTTGACCCAGTGCGTGCGCGATCGCATGATTTCAGATGTGCCGCTGGGTGCGTTTTTGTCGGGCGGCATTGATAGCTCAACCATCGTGGCACTTATGCAAGGCCTGCAAGACGCGCCAGTAAAAACCTATTCTATTGGCTTTGAAGAGGCTGGCTTTGACGAGGCATCCTTCGCCAAAAAGGTTGCCGCACATATCGGCACTGACCACCATGAAATGTACGTCACCCAGCGTGATGCCCTAGACGTGATCCCAAGCCTTCCTGCCATGTATGATGAGCCTTTTGCCGATATATCAGCCATCCCAACGGCGCTGGTCAGTCGTTTCGCCAGACAAGGCGTCACAGTGGCATTGTCGGGTGACGGCGGGGATGAAATGCTGGGCGGTTATAATCGCCATATCGAAGCGCCGCGCCTATGGGGCAAACTTGGACGCTTGCCGCTCACCGTGCGCCGCATGATTGCCGCGTCTATTATAGCCGTGCCGACGGCGGCGTGGGATAAGATACTGCCAATGCGTCCGCAGGCGGGAACGGCGCTGCATAAGGTTGCAGGCCTGTTACAACAAGACAGCCGCGAAGACGTGTATGATCGTTTATGCTCGCACTGGGAAGATGGCGCTGTCACCGCGCAGGGAATAACCTCGCCCGATTTATGGACGCAGCGCGATGAATATAACCTGCAAGGCCTTGGCTTTGCCGAGGAAATGATGGTATGGGATGCGCTGTCATATTTACCGAATGATATTTTGGTCAAAGTCGACCGTGCCAGTATGGACTGCGCCCTAGAAGTGCGCGCGCCGTTGCTTGATCCACGCATTTATGAATATGCATGGACATTGCCATTGTCTTACAAAATTAAACAAGGGCAGGGCAAGTGGCTGCTGCGTCAGGTCCTGCAAAAACATGTCCCAGCCGAGCTGTTTGAGCGCCCCAAGCAAGGGTTTTCCATGCCAGTTGGCGCGTGGCTACGCGGGGATTTGCGCGACTGGGCCGAGGATTTGTTAAGTGCGCAAAATCTGCAAAAGCATGGTATACTAAAAAAAGACGTTGTGCAGCGCACATGGCAGGCACATTTAGATGGACATGGTGCGCATGCTACGCAATTATGGGCCATTCTGATGTTCCAGTCATGGGCACAAAAATGGTTGTAAGCTAAGGAGACATTGACATGAAAATTGCTGTAACAGGTGGGGCAGGCTTTATCGGGGCCCGCTTAGTCAAGGCATTGGAAAATCAGGGGCACGAAGTCGTCGTGTTGGATAGCGCTGCGCCGCATCCAGTTGACGTCACTGATGAGGCTGCCGTGATGGGCGCGCTGCGCGGTGTTGAAGTGATTTACAACCTTGCGGCAGAGCACCGCGATGATGTCCGCCCGCTTCAGCGCTATTACGATGTGAATGTTGGCGGGGCAGAAATTCTTGTGCGCGCGGCCAAAGCGCACGGCATTAAAACAATTATCTTTACCAGCACCGTTGCTGTTTACGGCCTGAACGCCGGTGAATCCCGCGAAAGCGACGTGCCGCAGCCTTTTAACGATTATGGCCGCTCTAAATTAGAGGCCGAAGACATCTTTAACGCGTGGCAACAGGAAAATGCCACAGACAATACGCTGGTTACGCTGCGTTTGGTTGCGACATTTGGCCCTGGAAATCGCGGCAACGTGCATACGCTGATTGATCAAATCGCGCGTGGACGTTTTGTGATGGTGGGTGATGGATCGAACCATAAATCACTGGCGTATGTTGAAAACGTGGTGGCGTTTTTGGCGCACTGTCTGACACAAGGCACAGGCGCGCATATTTATAACTACGCGGATAAACCTGACATGAACATGCGCGATATGGTTGCGCAAATTCGTAAATCATTGGGCATGAAGAAAAAAGGCGTTCAAATCCCATATCCAATTGGCTTGGCAGGGGGCATTGTATTTGACCAAATCGCGCGTGTGACGGGGAAAAACTTCCCAATCAGCTCGATCCGCGTGAAGAAATTCTGTGCAGATACAATCGTGAACTCTGATAAACGCAATGAAACAGGCTTTACCGCGCCATTCTCGCTAGCCGACGGGTTGGAGGCCATGATTAACGCGGATTTTTCTCAAGTCCAAATCGCGCAAAATAAGGCCGAGGACGCCGCGTGATTGCCATGGACGAAAAGGCCGATAAGAAGCCTGAAATTTGTTATGTGATTAATCACATTGACTGGTTCTGGTCGCATCGTTTGCCATTGGCGCGCGGCGCGCAAGAGGATGGCTGGGACGTGAGTGTCGCCGTTCCGGGGGCAAGCGCCGATGAAAATCTAGGTGACGAAGGATTTAAAGGGATCGATTTGCCCGCGCCAGATCAGGGCTTTGGCCCGCTGGGCGTTATCAAAACGATTTTGGCGCTGCGCCGTATTATTCGCCGCGATTCTCCTGATCTTATCCATGCGATTACCTTGAAATACGCCTTTATCACGGGTCTGGCGACGCTTGGTCTTGCGAATGTGAAACTGGTTCATACGATTGCGGGGCTGGGGTATTTATTCTCGGGCGAGGGCGTAAAGCCTAAAGTGCTGCGCACAGTGATCGGCCCATTTTTACGCCTTGCGCTGCGCCGCGCAAAGATTCATCTGATTTTTCAAAACCCAGACGATATGCATATTATGATCTCGCGCGGGTTCGCAGATCCTGATCGTGCGCATCTTATTCGCGGATCGGGCGTTGATACGGCCGAATTTATGCCGTGTGAAGCGCCTTCAGAAGCAAACGATCAAGGGGATAATCCCATCGTTGTGATGCCAACGCGCCTTGTGCATGATAAGGGTGTTGCCATCTTTGTCGAGGCCGCGCGCCTGTTAAAAGAAGAAGGCGTTAATGTGAGCTGCCAAATTGCAGGCGGCGTCACGCAAAATAATCCGCTGGCGATTTCACAAGATGACATGGAAAACATGGTTAAGGATGGCGCGGCTGAGTGGCTGGGGAAGGTGAGCGATATGCCTGCGTTACTGGCAAAAGCGGCGCTCGTGGCTTATCCATCCTATTACCGGGAAGGCATACCCAAAGTCCTGCTTGAGGCCGCATCAATGGCCAAGGCAATCGTGACAACCGATCATCCTGGATGTAAAGAGGCCGTTAAGGACGGTTATAACGGATTGCTTGTGCCTGTGAAGGATGCCCGCGCACTGGCCACAGCAATCAAAACATTGTTGGATGATCCGAAATTATGCGCTGAAATGGGCGCACATAGCCGTCAGCGCGCTGTGGACGAATTTGACGTGAAAATTATCGTAAAACAGACACTTGAAACCTATAATCTTTAAGAAACGCCCTGCTTATGTAGGCTATAGCGCCTGTTTTATTGATTTAACGGCCAAAAAATACTATGATTTAACTAGAAATTCATGAAAATAAGCTAATATTACCCTAAGAAGCACTGTTAAGGGACGCAAAGGACGACCAGATGTCTGAAGAAACGCCGAAAAAAACACAGAAAAATAACTCACTCGCAGGGAAATTGCTGCTTGCGATGCCATCGATTACGGATGACCGCTTTGAGCGCGCAGTGATCTTTATGTGCGCACATGACGATAAGGGCGCAATGGGGCTGCGGGTTAATCACATGATGTCCGAAATTGGCTTTGATAAGGTGATTGCGCAAACAGGTATTAAATCCGATATCGCAATTGATTTAGATGACATTGACGTTTTGGATGGCGGCCCTGTCGAGGGTGCGCGCGGCTTTTTATTGCATAGCGGCGAATTTCGCCAAAAAGATACGATTTTAGTATCTGACGATTACGGGGTTAGCGGCACAGTAGATGCCTTGCGTAACGTGGTCGAAGGCAATGGCCCAGGGCAGATGTTGTTCGTTCTAGGGCACGCAGGGTGGAGCGCAGGACAACTTGATCGCGAGCTTCAGCAAAACACATGGTTGGTTGCAGATGCAACGCCAGACCTGATTTTCAATACCCCCAATGATAAAAAGTGGGAGGCCGCCTTGGCCTCCATGGGCATTGATATTGCAATGTTATCGGCGACGCCTGGTAATGCCTAGGCCTTTGCGCTGCGCAAAGATGATCCAATTATTTTAAAGATTGAGCGTCTGCTGAGGCTCTGACGCATGGCTTGTTGTGCTGGCATGCATGGCTGCCGCATTGTGATCAAGTGTATCCTTTACCGTGTCTGGGCGCTTTGGCGCTTTATCTGTGCGCGGCGCATCACTGGATACGGTGGGCATAATCAGCGGCCCTTTCAAAGGATGATGATCAGGCGGCGCATAAGGCATAGGAACGGCGCCATCGAGGCGCTTGTGCATTTTCTTGGCCATTTTAACAAGACGCGCCGCATCGGCCGTATATTGATCGTCAACAAGGTCTGGCAGTTGACCAAATTCAGGGTGACCAAGATCGCTCCACCTGCGAAATTCGCTCGCACCTGTTTCATCTTTGATCAGTAATCCTTTTTTACGCCACGTTAAAATAGCCATGTTGCCGTGCTTATCCTCGGCAAAGAATTGCGGCGCGTGACCAGTTGAACTGCCATCATTGATAAATAGCGCACCATTATCCAAGGTTTCGATACCTTCAATATGCGAGTGTCCGCAAATAATGCCGTCATAACCACTGGAGCGTGCAAAATTTCCTGCATTAGCCTTAATATTTGTTTCGCGCTCCGCAATGTGGGCGAAGCTCTGCGCGAAGATATGCACCAGAGAAATTTCCTCGGTATTGAGCGCACGGTTCAAAAAGCTCTCGGTTAAATAACATGTTTCAATGACCGTATCGCCGACCTTATACGCGCCTTGGTCTTTTTCGCTGCGCAGTTTATTGTCAAACATATCGCCGTGGCAGACGAAAAATCGCCGCCCCATTTTATCGGTATAGATGCTGTCATTTTGGATGGACAGGCCAAACAAGTTCTTGCCAATCGTATTGCGATATTCTTGCAAGGCAAGCGTGCCATTTTCGCCGGGTTTGTAAATGTAATGACCGCGCAGGATTTCATCGTGATTGCCGGGCAGGTATGTTTTTTGCCCATCTGAGCGCAAGATATGCCCAACGGCTTGTTCTTGCCATTTGCTAAGGCTCCATTGTTCTTGGTCTTGCGCATGCCAGAAATCAAAAATATCACCCACCAGGGTCAGATTATCAAAATCTGTGTTGGCAAACATCCGGGCAAGGCCTTTGGCTTTGCATTGTTTGGTTAAAAAGTGAATGTCAGAGATAAAAATATGGTCAAAATGAAGGCGCGCGCGGCCATCATTACCGGTACGTATGTCCAGATCAAAAGTCATCAAAATTTCCTAAACCGTTTCTCGTTCAATGCAGTGGCGCTGCATTAAATTTACTCTAGCAAGGAAGTGATATGAAAATCAAGCCGCCTGAAGACGCGCAGCCAGATCACTGTGGGTAAGCAAATGATCAAGCGGGCCAATAGCGCTGAGCGTGGGGGCGCCAGAAAGGGTGCGCACTGCGGCGTTGCGGATGTCATCAAGGGTAAGCGCATCAATTTTTGTGATGATCTCATTTTGGTCGTAGGCCTTATCCTTGTGCAAAAGGGTCTTTGCAATCGTATCGGCGCGGCGCATCATCGATTCTTGCCCCATCAGCAAGGATGCCTTGATTTGTGATTTTACGCGCAGAAGCTCTTCTTCGGTGACGCCATCGTGTTTGATTTTGGCGATCTCGTCACATAAAACGGGCATAAGCTCGGCAATGTCTTTGGGCCCTGTGCCAGCATAAATGCCAAAAAGGCCGCTATCTTGCATGGCCTGTGAAAACGCAAAAACGGAATAAACGAGGCCACGTTTTTCGCGAACCTCTTGGAACAGGCGCGATGACATGCCGCCGCCGAGGATGCTGGTCATGGCGCGCACTGCGTAAAAATCTGGGTCGTGACGTGAAACGCTGTCAAATCCGATAAGGACATGGGTTTGCTCAAGGTCTGTTTTGCTGTCACGGCGTTCCCCGCCTGTATATGTTGCGGCCTCATATGGGGCGTCTTTGCTGTCCGGCATGGCCGAGAAATACGCTTCGGCGCGGCGGCAAAAGTCATCATGGTCTAAATTGCCTGACGCGGCCAAAACCGTGTTTTGCGGCGTATAGTAAGACTGAATATGAGTGTTTAGCGCATCGCGCGGCATGGCGCTCACGATATCGCTAGGGCCTAGGATAGGGCGGCCAGCGGCCTGATCGGCGTAGGCCGTTTCATAGAAATGATCAAAAATCAGATCATCTGGCGTGTCATTACACATGCCGATTTCCTGTAAGATGACGTGACGCTCTTTGCTAAGTTCATCTTCCGGCAGGGTCGAGTTTTGATACATATCAGACAGTACATCAAGCGCCAGATCAGCATCATCCTTGAGCAGGTGAATGTGGTAGCTGGTAATCTCGCGGCTGGTATAGGCGTTCATTTGTCCGCCAACATTTTCAATCGCATCGACGATGTCTTGCGCATTACGATTTTTTGTACCCTTAAACAGCATATGCTCAACCATGTGGGCGCTGCCATTCACGGCGGCATCTTCGTGGCGTGATCCGACATTTGCCCATACTCCAAGGGCGATACTTTCAACGGTGGCAACGCGGTCAGTGATAACGCGCATACCGTTATCAAGTGTGGTGGTGCGGATATCTCGGCTCATGTGATTAGTGCTCTTTGATAAAGGTTTGAACGGTGCCTAGGTCGTTTGGCAGGATGTCGACATGCTCTTCACGTTCAAACAAATCAGACAGATGCTCTGGCAATTCTGGGTGAATAGTGCAGGCTTTTTTAACCGCATCAGGAAACTTCGCTGGATGCGCACAGGCCAGCGACACAACAGGCGCATCATCGCGATAACCATTTTCTTCGGCCAGTGCAATGCCGCCGCGCATGCCAACGGCGGTATGCGGGTCAAGGACATAGCCTGTTTCGCTGTGGATGGTGCGGATAATGTCCAGCGTATCGTCATCATTTGCGCGAAATGCGCGGAACTGGGCGCAGGCCTGATCCATCAGATCCTGGCTGAGGCTAAAGCTGCCGCTGGTTTTAAAGCCTTCCATGATCGCGTTGAGCTTATCGCTGTCGCGGCCAAGCAAATCAAACAAATAGCGTTCAAAGTTACTGGAAATTTGGATATCCATTGATGGCGATAGGGATGGCTCAACATCGCGTGCGCTCATCGCGCCGCTTTCGAAAAAGCGCGTCAAAATATCATTACGGTTTGTTGAGATCGCTAGCGTCTTGATCGGCAGGCCCATTTGCTGCGCGCAGTAGGCCGCAAATACGTTGCCAAAATTGCCTGTCGGGACAACAAAGGATGGCTTAACATCAGGCGCGCCAAGAGATACGGCGCTGGTGAAATAGTAAACAATTTGCGCCATGATGCGCGCCCAGTTGATCGAATTGACCGCAGACAGGTTTGTGGCGTTGCGGAAATCTGTATCGTTAAACATGGCTTTGACCATGTTCTGGCAATCGTCAAAATTGCCTTCTAGGGCAATGTTATGCACGTTAGGTGCATCAACGCTTGTCATTTGGCGGCGCTGAACATCAGATACGCGGCCATGCGGGTGCAAAATGAAAATGCGCACCTGATCAGAGTGACGGCATCCTTCAATCGCGGCGGAGCCTGTGTCGCCTGAGGTTGCACCAACAATGGTCACTTGACGTTTTTTCTTGGTCAGGACGTGATCAAATAAACGCCCTAGGAATTGCAGCGCCACATCTTTAAACGCGATAGTAGGGCCGTGGAAAAGCTCGAGCGCGTAAAGGCCATCTTTGATTTTATGCAGCGGTACAACGTCTTCGTGGCGGAATACATCGGGGCCGTATGTTTCATCAATCATTGCGCGGAAATCTTCACGGCTGATGCATCCTTCAACAAAGGGGTACATTACAGTTTCGGCAATATCTTGATAGCTTTTACCCTTCAGCGCGGCAACGTCAATCTGTGGCCATGTTTCCGGCACATACAAGCCACCATCAGGCGCAAGGCCCGTTAAAAGAACGTCTTCAAAACTCTGCGGGGAACCGCCGCCGCGCGTGGAAATATATTTCATCATGAGGTTACAAATACCGCGCGCGCAGATGCTTTTCAAGATAGGATGAGGTGAATTTTTCACCTGTCGCATCTTTTACCAGATCATCCATGCTCATCAGGCGGCCTTTGGCGTAAATATGCTTGTGCAACCACGCCCGTATATCATTAAAGTTGCCGTTTGTGATATCTGCGCCGATGTCTGAAAATTCCTTTTTCATCGCGTAAAAGAATTGCGCCGCCAGCATATGCCCCAAAACATAAGAGGGGAAATACCCAAACTTGCCAACAAACCAGTGCACGTCTTGCAGGCAACCTTCAAGGTGATTGTCAGGGTAAACGCCCAGATATGTGTGCGTGCGCTCAACCCATGCTTCGGGCAATTTATCAACCTCAAGGCGGCCTTCGATTAAGTCGCGCTCAAGCTCAAATCGCATAAGGATGTGATAGAAATATGTGACCTCATCGGCCTTTTTGCGGTCAACGGTTGGCTTGACATGGTTTTTGAGGGCAAAGAGGTTCTCTGGCGATAAGGCTGGTGCATTAATGCCGTGGAAGAGACCTTCTAAACGCGGGCTAAGGAATTCATAAAACTCCATCATGCGCCCGATAATCATCTCGATGAGTAAAGCCTGCGATTCATGGACAACCGCGCCCAAATCCATCGCAACGGGCTGGTATCGCCATTCTTTGCGCGGTAATCCTTGGATGTAAAGGCCGTGTCCGCCTTCATGTAGGGCGCTTTTCATCGAGGTCATAAAATTGGCCTCGTCCACATTGGAAATCACAAGGCGCGTATCTTCGGGCGTGCCGCCCTCTACAGGATTGTGACCAGTTTCATAAAGGCCGCCGCGTTTAAAATCAAAACCAATCACACGCAGCAGCGAACGGTTCAGCCACATTTGCGCTTCTTGTTCATATTCTGCAGTTAGGGGGATGGGAGCAGGCTGTTTGTCTTGTTTTTTAAGGATCTTGGGCAGCAAGTCATCAAGCGTCCCTTTGTAATCAGTAAAGATTTCCTCAACGCGGCGCGTTGTCATCGACGGCATATATTCCTGCATTAACATCTGATAATGCGAATCCTCGCCAAATGTTTCGCAGCGTGCCTCGGCAATGCGGCGGTGCAGGTCAATTTGCTCGGTCAGGAATTTCTTGGCCTCACCCCAATCGCCCGTCTTCTTAAGGGCACTATGGTGACGGCGACCTTCATAAGACAAACGCGCCTTTTTCTCGATCAATTCTGGCGAGATGCAGCAATACATACGGTACATTTGCGCCATCTCGTGCAGGTTAGCCTTATCCCATTTATCCCAGTCATCAGGGTTTTTATATTCGTGGTCTTGTGCCTTGTTAATCAAATTGCGCATCTCGGACGATGTTAGATCCTCGTGCATGCGGCGATAGAGATAGGCAATATGGCCAAGGCGGCTTTTATACGCGCCAGTTGGCATGGCTGTTAAAAAGTCGCGGCCAAGCGTTTCGATAATGGCGTTCATACGCCCAATATCACGAAAATTAAATTTCAGCGTCGTGTAAGACGGGCAGGCATGTTCTTCATTTTGTTTCTTGCCAATAGGCAGGTCTTCATGAATGGATTCATCGGCCTCGGGGACTTTTTCCGGAGGCGCGTTAGAAGTAAAACTGACGATGCGGTCAAGGAATTGTTTAAACGGCATAATAGGCACAGTCTAATGCATTTATGTGCAATACACTAGGGCTCAAATGCTGTAAAACGTGCCTTTTCAAATGTATTTGCAGCAATGTGCATGGCTTCAGTTTGGCGTTGGGTTATGGGTCTGTGATCCTGCGTAAGAAGACCTAAAACAACCTGTTTTGCTTTTTTCGCTTCGTCTTTGGGGAAGGCGTGATAATTAATGGCGGCATTCGTAGGTGTTTTTGGATGTGCAAATGCAGGAAATGCTTTGGTCAGTTCTTTGATTTTATTGGCCTCAAAACTTTGTCCGATTGATTCTGTGTACGTACCTGTATCGTAGACCAGCGGCGGCGGCGATGTGTGATATAAATCTGCCGTATAGGCGTTATCGGGTGATACAGCGAAAGGATCGCGTGGCGTAGGGTTTGGGCGTTCAGGGAAAAAGGGGGCAATGGCTAAAAAGGCGCAATGATTATCCGCGCGGTCAAAAATATCACACAAAGAATGCTTAAATGGGACATCACGTGATGTTCTATCATTTGCTTGGGATGTGTTTGTAAGACGTTCGATGCCTGCAAGATGCGCTGCCCCTGTAAATAAAACGCCAAGGGATGTGCGTGTGTCGTAAAGATGCTGTAGCATCAGATCGCTCATGGTTAAATTACGCAAGGCCATGCCCTCGGGTTCGGCGCATAAAAAAGATGGGTGATGCTTATGTGTTAGGCGCTCAAAATCTTCAGGAGGGCGCGTTAAGTCTACGCGGTCTAGGTGCTTGGATTCGATGCTGTCATCTGCAATATCAATATAAATGTCATCAACATTTGTCGAGTTGGGTGTCTTATAGTGGCGCTTTGCATCCACGAAGGTCATAGGAATATCACGTCGGATAGCATTTAAGTATTTTGCACCGTTTGAAAGTGGGATTTTATTTTTGTGGCTGGCAATGTATGAACACACAAAAGGCACAGCTCGTAAGTCTGCATCATTTGCAGATAAAATGGGTTTGGCGGCAAAATCATTCAGAAACGTGTGGTCGCCTTCGAGGTAAATGTTAAATTTAGGCGACGTGCCAGCATCTCGCTGCTCGGCCAAGATGGAAATGACGGCATGCTGCAAAATTGCATGCTCCATCACGGAATGCTGCTCGCCAAAGCCTACGATCAATCTTTTTCCTGCGCGCTGTAATTGTGCGTGATAATCCATTATATGCTGGGCAATAGTTTCCGCCATCATCCATAAGTTTACAGAACTTGGAACGCCTTTGTTGTGTGCACGCAAAAGGTTATATTGACCGCTATCGTCTGTGGTATGTTCGGAAAACGTTACATTATGTGTCATGATGATGGTGCTCGCGTGAGGGTGTCTAAGATAATATGTTTTTTGTGAGCATACGGCGCATTGCTGTTAAGTAGCCCTTTAATATCGCGGTAGGCGGCTTTGTTGAACCGCGTGCTGCGCGCGAGGCGCGGGTCAATAGCTGGTTTGATGGATCCTGCCGGAAAAGTGTCAGTGAGTGTGCTTAGTGCGTGGACATCCTCTGAATAGGTTTTTGGGCTGAGCAGGCTGATCTCGTCAACGATCAAGAGGTTATGGCCGCGGTTATAAAGCTGCTCTGCGTATGCACTTGGGTCGTTATACAAGTCTTCGGCGTATGATAGGTCGGGCGTAATGCATAGCAGATCATATGTATCCGCATAGTGTGGTTGCTGTGTGAGGAGCGCGCTGAGTGAGTTATCTGCGGGATGTGATGGTGCTGCGGATAATCCTCCTAAATGGGCCGCGCCAGTAAAAATGATCCCTAGTGAAACATTGTCGTCTGTCATAGCCTTGTTGCAAAGGTCTGTCATGACGGCGTTACGGAGCATAAAGCCTTCGCTGGAGGCGCGCGGTATGCGTCCTTTTGGAAAGTTATGAGGGGTGAAATTTAGTCTGCGCGCGGCGATGTATTCGGGCGTGCCCATATCTGTTGTTGTAATATATTCTTGGCCGCGCCATGTTTTCTTGAAAGTTGCATCAATAAAATGAACGGGAATATCTAACGTGATCTCTGTCAGGGTAGCTGTTGCTTGTACCGTGCAGAGGTCTGTACTGTTTTGCAATGTGCCAAGGCAGTGCAGGGCAAGGCGAAGGTCTGCGTTTTTTTGTGATATGTTTGCAGGTTTGCTCAGTGTATCCATTCTTGTGTGCGCATATTCATGCAGTGTATTAAATCGCATCCACGGCGCATCGGGATTTGTGTCGCGGCGTAAGGCTAGCTGGTTTAGCAGTGCAAGGCGTAGCGCCGCATGCGCGGCAAGTTTGTGGTCTTCACCGATGGCAACGATTAACTTTTTGTTGTTAATTAAGGCTTCTGTATGGGCGCTGTGGATGTGTTGCATACAGGCGTTTGCAAGCCCCCACATGTTTGTTGGGGACGCGGGAGTAATGCGGGTGTGATAATGCCCCTGTGTAGGGATTTCAGTTTGAGTGCACCCAGTGTCTGAAAGACTGTTTTGTATTTCGTTGAACATAAATGTTCTATTTACCCTCTTTTAGCCGAGAGAATTAATATCACATGATAAAGATTTATGTCAAATAAAAGTGGGTGTGATTAGAAGAGGTCTAAAAAGCGCTTATGCATGGGTGAGGGGGCGCTCAGGTTTGTTTCAGGGTGAAACGTGCTGGCCATGGCGTTGCCTTGTTGAACCCAAACCGGCTGGCCTTCGTGGGAGGCTAAAATATCGCACTGCGCGGCGTCCGTTATAACCGGCGCACGGATAAAGGACACATCGTAATCACAAACCTTGGAAATGTGGCTGTCTAACTGACGGCCATAACCATTGCGCTGCACTGTAATGGGCAGGCGGGCGAAGGATTTTTGCGCTGGGTTTGTGACATGGGTGGCTAGTAAGATTGATCCTGCACAAATGCCCCAAACAGGCTTGGATGCGAACTCATCTGCCAAGACATCCCACAGATCAAAAGTCTCGATCAGCTTCAGCATCGTCGTGCTTTCGCCGCCGGGCAGAATGTAACCATCAACATCCTTAAACTGCGCAGGCGTTTTAACGGCGCGAAATTCGCCGCCAAGTGCTTCGATATGAGATTTGTGAAGGTCAACAGCGCCCTGTAAAGCAAGAACGCCAATAACAGGGCGTGTCGTCATAATGTAGCCTTACCAGCCGCGGTTTGCCATGCGCTCAGAGTCTTCAAGCGTTTCAAGCGCAGTGCCGCGCATTGCTTCGCCAAGACCTTTTGAGGCTTCTAAAACGGCCTTAGGGTCATTGTAGTGCGCTGTTGCTTTTACGATGGCCTTTGCAAATTTGGCTGGGTCTTCGCTTTTGAAAATGCCTGATCCAACGAAAACTGTTTCCGCGCCAAGCTGCATGCAAAGTGCCGCATCCGCAGGTGTCGCCACGCCGCCAGCCGCAAAGTTAGGAACAGGCAAACGGCCTTGTTCTTTTACCATTCTCACAAGCTCAAATGGTGCGCCCAAATCGCGGGCTTCTGTCATAAGCTCTTCATCGCTCAGGCGTGTGATGCGCTGAATGTCTTGGTTGATCTGGCGCAAGTGACGCACGGCTTCAACGATGTTGCCTGTGCCAGGCTCGCCTTTTGTGCGCATCAGGGCTGCACCTTCGCCAATGCGGCGCAATGCTTCACCAAGGTCTTTCGCACCACATACGAAAGGCACTTTATAGTCGTGCTTATAGATGTGGTAATCTTCATCAGCGGGTGTCAAAACTTCTGACTCGTCGATGAAATCAACGCCAATCGCTTCCAAGATTTGTGCTTCGGCAAAGTGACCAATGCGGCATTTCGCCATAACAGGAATAGAAACGCTTTCCATGATTTCTTGAACAAGCTCTGGCGGGCTCATGCGGGCAACACCACCAGCAGCGCGAATGTCAGATGGTACGCGCTCAAGCGCCATAACGGCAACGGCGCCAGCATCTTCTGCGACTTTGGCTTGGTCGGCGGTTACAACGTCCATAATGACGCCGCCTTTTAACATTTCGGCAAGGCCTGTTTTAATTGTGATGACATTGCTGCTCATGGCTTTTCTTCCCTCTTGCAAAACGATCTGTAAAATATGTATTAGGCGCAAGATATAGCCAGTCCAAACCCGTTTTTCAAGCTGATTATCGCGATAACGCGCGAAATTATTTGAAAAGGCGCTTTTTTGTCGTAAAAAGGGTTGAAATTTAATTGAAAAGGCTCTAATCAATGGGGTCTTACAAGCAAAGAAGGGTTGAGGAAAATATGGCTCGTGTAACCGTTGAAGATTGTGTTGATAAAGTTTCAAACCGTTTTGAACTCGTTTTGGTTGCTGCGCAACGTGCGCGCAAAATCGGTTCAGGCGCTCCGCTGACAATTGATCGCGATAATGATAAAAACACTGTTGTTTCTCTGCGTGAAATCGCCGAGGAAAAATTAGACCTAGAAGACATCAAAGAAGGCTTTATCAAAAGCCATCAGCGCGTTGTATCTTACGACGAAGATGAATCAATTGATTTGATGGACGGCGAAAAAGAATGGGCTGAGATGGCTGAGGCTGCTTCTCCATCAGGTATGTACGCTGATGAAGTCGTCGAAGAAGATGCCGCTTCTGATAAAGAGCCTGATCTTTCAGACATCGTTGGTGGCTAATATCGCCCACCATTGATAAAAAGAATAAGGCCGGATCGTTGTATCCGGCTTTTTTATATAGAAAAAAGCATTTTTGCAGTGCATAATCTGGCCTATGGATCATTCCTATCTCGTTGACAAAATAAAACCTTATAAAGGCGACTTTGATACGTCAGAGCTTGAAGAAGCCTATCTTTTCGCCAAAGAAAAGCATGAAGGCCAGTTCCGAAGCTCGGGCGAGCCATATTACACGCATCCGATGGAGGTTGCGGGTATCCTTGCCGATATGAAGATGGATATGGCAACCGTCATCACGGCAATCTTGCATGATACGCTGGAAGATACGGATGCAACCTATGAAGATTTAGAAGGGCGTTTTGGCAAAACTGTCGCAGATTTGGTCAGCGGCGTGAGTAAACTGAACCGCATCGAAAGTCAAACTGTCGAAGGCAAGCAGGCCGAAAACTTCCGTAAATTATTGCTGGCGATGTCTGAAGATATCCGCGTGTTGCTGGTGAAACTGGCTGACCGCCTGCATAACATGCGCACAATCGAAGGCATTAAAAAGCCGCACAAGCGCCGCCGCATTGCGTTGGAAACGCTTGAGATCTATGCCCCGCTGGCCGAGCGCATCGGTATGCATCAGGTCAAAGAAGAATTAGAAGACCTTGCCTTCGCGCAAATGAACCCTGAAGCGCGCGAAAGTATTTCAAACCGCCTGTCTTTCTTGCGCCGCAAAGGCACGGACATGGTCGAAAGCATCATTGATGAAATCCATGATCTGTTAAAGAAATCTGGCGGGATCGAAGCCGATATCACAGGGCGCGAAAAAACGCGATATTCGATCTGGCGGAAAATGCAGCGCAAAAACGTCGCCTTTGAACAGCTCTCTGACATTATGGCTTTTCGCGTTGTCGTTGACTCGGTCGAGCAATGCTATCTCGTTCTCGGGATTATTCACGCCAATTACCCCAGCGTCCCTGGCCGTTTTAAAGATTACATTTCGACGCCAAAACCAAACGGATACAGCTCTATTCACACAACAGTGATGGGCCCCAAACGACAGCGCATCGAAATTCAGATCCGCACGCGTGACATGCATACGCTGGCCGAGATGGGGGTGGCGGCGCATTGGGCGTATAAAAAGGGCGAAATGCCAAGCTTGCAGGATGTAAAGAAATATCGCTGGCTGCGGGCGCTTCTCGAGATTTTGGAACAAGAACAAGCCCCAGAAGATTTCTGGGAAAATACGAAAATGGAACTGTTCCAAGATCAGGTGTTCGTATTTACGCCCAAGGGTGATTTGATCGAAATGCCAAGCGGCGCAACCCCAGTGGACTTTGCGTACGCGATCCACTCGGACATTGGCGATAAATGTGTTGGCGCGAAAATTAACGGCCGCATTACGCCGCTGAACACGAAATTACAAAACGGCGATCAGGTCGAGGTCATTACCGCAAAAACACAAAGCCCATCACCAACGTGGGAACGCTTTGTTGTGACGGGTAAGGCGCGCTCTCACATTCGTAAATTTATTCGTGCGCAGCAGCGCGATGAATATGCGATGCTAGGTCGTGCGATGCTGCAAAAGGTCTTCCGCCAAGAAGGCTATGACTTCACGGAAAAGGCGCTGTCAGGCGTTTTGGATAAGTTTGGCGCAAACGAAGCCGATGATGTCTATGCCCGCATTGGTTCGGGTCTGTTGGTTGCGCGTGATGTCTTTAAGACCATATTCCCGTCGCATAAAACGAAAATCGTTAACCGCCCATCGGCGGACATGGACGCCGCCGTTATGGTGAAAACCGATGGCGGAAAAGGCGACTCTGCTGTGCCGATTAAGGGACTTATTCCCGGTATGGCGGTGCATATGGCGCGTTGCTGTCATCCGCTGCCGGGGGATCGTATTGTCGGGATTATCACGACGGGTAAGGGCGTGACCATTCACACGATTGATTGTGATACGCTGGAAACCTTCGCTGACACGCCCGAGCGCTGGATCGAGGTGTCGTGGGGCGGTGACCACGAAGCCCCAGAAACGCAAGTTGGCCGTATTGAAATTACTTTCCAAAATGCCCCCGGCGCGCTTAGCTCTGTCACGACGATTGTGGCGAAAAATGGCGGGAATATCGCTAATATTAAGGTTACAAACCGTACCGTCGATTTTTGGGATATTCTGCTGGATATTTATGTCACCGATACTAAGCACCTGAATAATCTGGTCGCGGCACTGCGCGCAACGCCAGTCGTCACCGCCGTGCAGCGCGCACGCGGAGGATAACAGGCCTGCATAATGATCTTTAAGCGTAAAAAATCGCCACCTTTGATGAAGAAATTATCAAACTATGTCTGGCCATCGATGGGGTGGGGGCGTTTCTTTACCTATATCAAAAAGCGCATTATCCGCCTGTCTGACAGTCCGCATAACATTGCGCTGGGCTTTGGGATTGGGCTAGCATGCTCGTTTAACCCGTATATGGGGACGCATATTTTGCAGGCGGCGTTTTTCTCGTGGATTTTTGGCGCAAACATTGCCGCCAGTGCGATTGGTACAATCTTGGGTAACCCGTCAACATTTCCATTTTTCTGGTGGGCGGCGCTGGCAACGGGCGAGGCTTTGCTGTCTGTATTTGGTTTTGCCATGCCTGTTGAAATTACGCATAGCACCGATTTTGATGCGCTGTTATCCGCCGCCGAGGAAGAGCCTTTGCGCATTTTCTTGCCATGGACGTTAGGCGCGTATGTCGTAGGCGTTGCAACGCTGCCAATTAGTTATATGATAATGTATCCATTGATTAAGGGGACTAAGGCTGCGCGCCAGAAAGTCATTGATGCGCGCCGTGCCTATTTGAAAAAGAAGCAAGACGCAAAGGATAAGACATGATTATTGGTATAGGGCATGATTTGACCGATATACGGCGCATTGCAAAAGTCATTGACCGTTTTGGCGACCGTTTTATCAAGCGATGCTTCACAGAAAAAGAGGCTGCACTTGCGCATGCGCGGGCTGATAAGCCGGGTCAAATGGAGGCCACCTTGGCCAAGCGTTTTGCGGCCAAAGAAGCCTGCGCCAAAGCATTCGGCAGTGGCATTGCACAAAGCGTTACCCTGCGCGATATTGAGGTCGGGCGTGACCACCGCGGCAAGCCCACAATTATTTTGCACGGCGGTGCCTATCAGTATGTGCAGGCCATGATGCCCGAAGATTTTATTCCAATAATTCACCTCAGCCTCAGTGACGAGCCCCCATATGCCAGTGCTTACGTCATTATTGAGGCTTGCCAAAGCCCGCAGGGCGCTATAATGATGGAGGCACAATGACACAACCTGAAAACCAAATGCCAACCAACGATGAAATGCCTGACGTAAAGCAGGATCATCAAGGCACAATGACGGCCAAAGAAGAAGCTGGCGAATTTTTTAAAAGCGCCATGATCGCCATTTTGGTGGCGCTGTTTATTCGCTCCTTTTTGTGGGAGCCTTTCAATATTCCATCTGGTTCAATGAAGCCGACCTTGCTGGTGGGGGATTATTTGTTTGTGTCAAAAGGCGCATACGGCTATAGCCGTTATTCATTCCCGTTTGGCATTATCCCGATCGAAGGTCGCATGAATGCCCGCGACCCGCAGCGCGGCGATATTGTGGTCTTTAAACTGCCTAGTAACACATCCATTGACTATATTAAGCGCGTCATTGGATTGCCGGGTGATACGGTGCAAATGAAATCTGGCCGTTTGTACATTAATGGCGAAATGGTTAAGCGCGAAAAAATTGGTGATTTTGACATTGCCAGTGACAGCGGCGAAATTGTGAAGCTAACGCAATATACAGAAACACTTCCCGGCGGTGTAAAACACGCGATTTACGAGGAAAGCGATTACGGGCCGCTGGATAACACGCCGCTTTATACAATCCCTGAAAAGCATTTCTTTATGATGGGCGATAACCGCGATCACTCGCAAGATAGCCGCGTTACCCACGCCGTAGGCGCAGTGCCGTTTGAAAACTTTGTCGGTCGGGCAGATCGTTTGTTCTTCTCAACCAATGGTACTGCGGCATTGATGGAAGTGTGGAAATGGCCATGGACAGTGCGCTATGATCGCTTGTTCAAAGGATTGGCGCCTGAACGCCCGCAAGATAACAACTAACGTAAAAGGTCAACCATGAGTGTAGAACGCATTATTGGTTATGAATTTAAAGATAAATCTCTTTTAGAACTGGCTTTAACCCATGCAAGCACGGCAACGGGTAAAACGTATGAGCGCCTGGAATTTCTAGGCGACCGCGTGCTGGGCATGGCGGTGGCCGATACGCTTTATAATAAATTCCCGGAAGAGCCCGAAGGCGACCTCGCGCGCAGGCTATCCGCTCTTGTGCAAGGTGAAACGCTGGCGCAAATCGCGCGTGAATATGCACTGGGTGATTTTATTCAGCTTTCCGAGGCCGAGCGCAATAGCGGCGGCGCCGATAATGACCATATTTTAGCAGATATTGTTGAGGCCATTTTAGGTGCGCTTTACTTGGATGCAGATTATCAAACTTGTCAAAAGGTTGTTAGCCACCTTTGGGGCGATCGTTTCTATGAAATGACGCAACCACCGCAGCATCCTAAAACCCGCGTACAAGAATGGGTGCAAAGTAAGGCACTTGGCTTGCCATCATATGAAATCGTTGGGCAATCTGGCCCAGACCACGCCCCTGTGTTCGAAGTACGCCTCAGCGTCGACGGTTACGACTCTGTCACAGCGCGCGGGCGCTCGCGTCAGGAGGCCGAGAAAAAGGCCGCAAATCGTTTTATGAAAGATAAAGGATAACGCCAATGGCAGATCAACAAGAAACACGCTGCGGCTTTGCCAGCATCATCGGCGCGCCTAATGCGGGCAAATCAACATTGGTAAACGCACTTGTCGGCGGCAAAGTTTCAATCGTATCAAGTAAAGTGCAAACAACGCGCACCCGCGTTCTGGGCATTTTGCCGCACGAAAATGCCCAGATTATATTGATCGACACGCCAGGCGTGTTTCAGCCCAAAAAGACACTGGAAAAGGCAATGGTCGGCGCGGCGCTGGACGCCGTTAAAGAAGGCGATGTGACCATGCATATGGTCGATGTGACGGATAGAAACCTGCTTGATAAAAATAAAATGATTATCAGCAGCCTGCCAAAAAATAAGCCCTGCTATTTGATTTTGAATAAGGTCGATAAAATCGCAAAAGAAAAACTGCTCGAGCTTTCCGCGTCGTTGCATCAGCAATATGATTATGCGCGCACCTTCATGATTTCTGCGCTCAAGAAAAAAGGGCTAACCGAAATTTTAAAGGCACTGGCCGAAGATCTGCCTGCAGGGGATTGGATGTATGATGAAGATCAAATGACAACCATGCCAATGCGTATGCTGGCCGCAGAAATTACGCGCGAAAAAATATTTAATCAACTTTACCAAGAAGTGCCATATTCCATCATGGTGGAAACCGAGCAATGGGAAAATTTTGATAACGGTGACGTAAAGATTAGTCAAATTGTCACCGTGCAAAAAGCCTCACAAAAAGGGGTTATCCTTGGGAAAGGCGGCAGCCGCATTCGTCAGATCGGTCAGGAATCCCGCGCCGACCTTGAGGATATTATGGGATGCAAGGTGCATTTAAAACTTTTTGTGCGCGTTCAGGAAAACTGGCAAGAGCGCCCTGAAACATATCAGGCAATGGGCCTAGATATATCGCAATAAGGCGCACAAAAAACCGCAAAAAAAGATAAAAAATCCTTTGTGTGGATTACTGCTTTTTTTCTGTGTTGTTGGCTTGGAAGTTCTGAAGAGGACTGTTAATGTTTGCTTACTTTCAAAGAACACAAATGACTTATCGACTTTAAGGAGATGTGCAGGCCATGAGCTGGACTGATGATCGCGTAGAAATTTTAAAGAAACTATGGGGCGAAGGCCGCACAGCAGCAGAAATTGCCAGTGAACTTGGCGGCGTTACACGTAACGCGGTTATTGGTAAAGCACACCGTTTGAAATTGTCAGGCCGTGCGTCTCCAATTCAGCAGGGCGCAAAGAAAAAAGCTGCAGCAAATTCAAATGCTGTTAAAGCAAAAGTCGCTGCACCGCGCGCAGTGAAAAAGACAGATGCACAAAATGCTGCGCCATCATCCGATGCAGTATCTGTGAAAAAGGCCGTTGAGAAATCAATAATTTCCCCAGTATCTGTTGAAGAAATCAGCGAAGCAGATAAAAAGCGTAAACGCATTCCTTTGGTGGACTTGGGCGCATGTCAGTGCCGCTGGCCTTTGGGTGATCCACGCGACAGCAAATTTGGTTTTTGTGGTGCAAAAACAGATGCGGGTGAAGTGTATTGCGCCGAGCATACTGCCGTAGCGTATCAAGTTGTATCACGTGGCCGTAAGATCAGCGCCGAAGACCTTGAGCGCGAAGAAAAAGCACGCGCCGAGAAAATGGCAATGGCTGGTGAGCAATACGCTTAAACCAGCCTGGATCATAATGCATAAATAAGATTTGTATAATCAGCTAAGGATTGCTCTTTAGCTGATTATTTCTATGGCGCTGGCTTCGCGTCCTTTATCGACATTTTTGACAGTCACTTTAACGCGCTGACCTTCTTGTAGCATGTCGATGTCAGATTTCAGCAGCAAGCTCTGATGGACGAAGATATCTTTTTGCCCATCATCGGCAATAATAAAGCCAAAGCCTTTTTCAGGTTTGTACCATTTGACGATGCCGCCAATTACAGGCATGCCGTTATCATCGGTGCTGGGGATGAGGGCCGTTGGATTGCGCCCTGAATCAATCACCTCTGTGATGCGGCGGACTTGTTTGCCCTTGTCACCATCAAAGACTTCGCAATCAAAAATAGCTCCTTCACCGGCACTGTTCAGGCCAGCCTGTTGCAAGATTGTCACGTGGACAAACGCATCAAAACTGTTGTCCTCGGGGACAAGAAACCCAAAACCTTTGCTGGCGTTAAACCATTTCAGGTGGAGTTGCATAATTCTAGTTTCGCCAGATGGCGGTGACGCCGTCTGGTCAGTTGTCGCAGCAATACTCAAGTCATGCTCCTTATACGCATAAAGTAACCCCAAGCATAGCCATATAGCTATAACGCATCATTCGTTTATAATTTTGCCCAGATAAAATCTGGACATATGGCGTTAAAGTTTAAATAAGGCCACACACACAGGGTAATATAAACCATAGGTTGTTTTTTTTGGCAAGAATATATTTGCGATAACGCAAAAAAAACTATATTGCATGGCAATATGACCGAAAAAAGTGTACAATAAAAAAATGGTGCGTGAGACACAATTTTGTTGGGAAAAGCAATATGATAGCGGAATCTCATGGGGTGCAGATTTGATGCAGATCCCTGTGGAGGTTATGCTGCAACGCACAGTAGAAAAATTTCCTGATCGTCCAGCTTTTGATTTTTTAGGTGCGCGGCTAACGTGGTCGCAAATCGGCTTTGGCGTGGATCAACTCGCCAATGGATTGCAGGCCAAAGGGCTTGGTAAGGGTGATCGTGTTGGGCTTTTGCTCCCTAATTGTCCGTATTATTTGCAGGCCTATTATGCGATTTTAAAAACAGGTGCGACAGTTGTGAACCTTAATCCGCTCTATTCTGCGGAGGAGCTGGAACACTTAATCGAGGATAGCGAACTGACCCGCATTATCACGCTGGATCTTGCTATGATGTTTGACAAGGTGCAGCCCATGTTGGCTTCCACATGTCTTGAAGAAATTATTGTGTGCCCGTTCGCGCATGCGCTTCCGTTCCCGAAACGTCAATTATTTTGCTGGTTGAAAGGTAAGGAAATTGCCAATGTGCACTATACGCGGCGGATTATTGCCCTTGAGGGTGTCATCTCGGCGGGGCAGGCGCATGAATGGCAAGACGTTGATATTGATCCTAAAAATGATATTGCGCTGTTTCAGTATACTGGCGGCACAACTGGTCTGCCCAAGGCTGCGATGCTGACCCATGAAAATATTGTCGCCAATGCGCAGCAATGCAAATTATGGTTTCGTGAAATCCGCGAGGGGCAGCAACGCATGCTTGCCGTCCTGCCGTTTTTTCATGTGTTTTCCATGACGGTGATTATGAACTTGAGCGTTCTATGCGGTTTAGAAATTATTGCCTTGCCGCGCTTTGATCTGGAGCAAACCTTAAAGGCGATCGATAAGAAAAAACCGCACCTGTTTCCCGCCGTTCCTGCGATTTATAGTGCTATTAACGCCAGCCCTAAGGCGCGAAAATATAATCTATCAAGCTTGCTTTACTGCATTGCAGGCGGTGCGCCCTTGCCGCAAGAGGTCAAAAAAGCATTTGAAACAAAAACAGGATGTACCTTGATCGAAGGCTATGGCCTGACGGAAAGCTCGCCCGTTGTATGCGCAAACCCGCTGCAAGGCGAGAATGTCGATGGGGCAATTGGCTTGCCATTCCCGCAGACCATTGTTGAAATCGTCAATCCAGAAAACCATGATGAAATTATGCCGACTGGCGAGCGGGGAGAGCTGTGTATTCGTGGTCCTCAGGTCATGAAGGGGTACTGGAATAAGCCGGATGCCACGCGCGAAACTCTGCAAAATGGGCGCTTGCATACAGGGGATATCGCCATCATGGATGAACGCGGCTATGTGTTTATCGTTGACCGGATCAAGGATATGATTATTACCAACGGCTATAATGTCTATCCGCGTAACATCGAAGAAGCCATCTATAAGCATCCTGCCGTGCATGAGTGCATTGTGGCGGGCCTGCCTGATAAGCAGCGCGGGGAAATCGTAAAGGCGTGGGTAAAGTTAAAAGATGGCCGTAGCCTCAGCGCGGAAGACTTAAAGGCCTTCCTTAAAGATAAGCTAAGCCCTATGGAAGTGCCGCGCCGTTATGAATTCCGTGATGAAGATCTGCCAAAGACGCTCATCGGAAAGCTCAGCCGTAAAGACATCGTCGCCCAAGAGCTTGAGAAGAAATCTTAAAGGCAACTAGCCGCGCAAGACGCCGCCGGCCTTTTTCTCGACAATATCAATCACCTTTTGCATTAAGGCTTCGATGTCTTTGTCACTTAGGCTCTCGCCTTTGGGCTGGATCGTGATCGAAAGCGCGAGTGATTTTTGGCTTTCATCAACGCCCTTACCAACATAAACGTCAAAGACGCTGGCATCGGTGATCAGCTTCTTATCAGCGGCCTTTGCTGCGCGCACAACGTCATCGGCGGCAACGTCTTTATCAACCAAAAAGGCGAAATCACGGCTGAGCGGTTGTAGCGGCTCAAGCGTGAGATAAGGCTTTTCGGTGCCTTTGTTACGGCTTGGCGGGATCGCGTCCAGGAAAACTTCAAAACCAACCATGGAGGTTTTTGCATTCATCGCCTGAAGGGCGGCGGGGTGAAGCTCACCAAAATACGCCAGTACATTTTTACCCAAACGGATCGCGCCAGAGCGCCCAGGGTGGAAGTAATCAGGGGCATCGCGGCTGATTTGCGCGTTTGCAGTTGGCGCGCCAGCGGCTTCAAGCGCGGCAAGGGCATCCGCCTTCGCATCATAAACATCAACGCCGCGCGCTGCGTTTGCGTCGCTCCAGTGGCGGGTATGGTTGCTTCCTGCGCGCAGGCCAGAGGCAATCACTTTTTGCTCGTCAGGGTTGGTGCCTTCAAAAACGGGGCCGACTTCGAACAAGGCAACATTGCCATATCCTTGCGCGCCATTGCGAATAGCCGCCTGAATAAGGTTCGGCAAAATAGACGGGCGCATGACATCAATTTCAGATGAAATCGCATTGCGGAGCGTCAATTTTGCGCGCTGCGCATCGTCAGTCAGGCCAAATGTTTGCGCGGCTTTATCGCTTAGGAATGACCATGTGACGCATTCATGCATGCCGCGTACGGCAAGGGCGCTGCGTGTTTTGCGGGCGCGTGATAGGTTAAGTGTTTCGGCCTCGGGCGGAACAGACTCTGCTGCAAAGACGCTGCGCGGTGTGATTTTATCCAAACCTTCGATGCGGATAATTTCTTCGGTTAAGTCCGCAGGGCCAAAAATATCGCCGCGCCATGATGGGGGCTTAATGCTATAGGGGCCTTCTTTCATCATTGCGCCGCTGATCTGAAAGCCGAGCGCCTGTAAAATAGAAAGTTGCTCTTCCGATTTCATGTCATAGCCAATTAGGTCGCTCATCAAAGAAGGCTTGTATGTGATTGTGCGTTCCCATTCAGGGGCGTTGCCCGCTTCGATGATCTGGCTGACTTTGGTGTCTTCGTTGCCGCAAATCTCAAGGATCATGCGCGTTGCCATTTCTACGGCTGGGGCGGTGAAGGCGGGGTCAACGCCGCGCTCGAAACGGTAGCGCGCATCACTGATAACGCCTGTATCGCGGCCTGCACGCGCAATGCGCTCGGGCTTGAAATATGCGCATTCCAAAATCACGTTGACGGTGTCATCGCCGCACCCTGTGGATGTGCCGCCAATAATGCCGCCCATGCCGATAATGCCGCTATCGTCATAAACGCCAACCGCATTCTGGCTGAGCGTATAGGTTTTATCGTCGAGCGCTTCAAGCTTTTCAGTGCCTTTGGCGGCGCGCACTTGAATGCCGCCTTTGAGTTTATCTGCATCAAAGACATGCAAGGGGCGGGCAAAGCCATGCGTGAAGAAGTTCGTAATATCCACTAGCGCCGAAATTGGACGCAAGCCAATCGCCTTCAAACGGCGTTGCAGCCATTCTGGTGAGGGGCCATTTTTGACGCCGCGAATTTCACGCGCGATAAAATGCGGGCATCCTTCGCTGTCTTGCACATCAAGGGTAAAGTCGCTTGTGAGGCTGCCTTTAATGGCTTTGATGTCAGGTTTAATCAATTTGCCCATGCCTGCCGCGGCAAGGTCGCGCGCGATGCCGTAAATGCCTGCGCAATCGGCGCGGTTTGGCGTAAGGCCAATTTCAATGATGGGGTCGTTCAGGCCAAAGACATCGGCCATAGGCGTGCCAACCTCAAAGCTGTTATCCACTTCGATAATGCCGGCATGCTCATCCGATAGGCACATTTCTTTTTCAGACACCATCATGCCGTTACTTTCGACGCCGCGAATTTTTGTTTTCTTAAGCGTAACATCAAGGCCGGGGATGTATGTGCCCTCGGGCGCGAAGATGCCTTTCATGCCTTTGCGGGCATTGGGCGCGCCGCAAACAACCTGCAGGCCATCTTGATCAGCCGTTTTAACGCTTAGAATCTGAAGCTTATCTGCATCAGGGTGAGGTTTCGCATCGGTGACATAGGCAACCTTAAACGGCGCAAATGTTGCGGCTGGGTCTTCTAATCCTTCAAGCTCAAGGCCGATAGCGGTCAGACGATCGCAGATCTCCTCAAGGCTTTTGTCTGTATCAAGGTAATCTTTTAACCAGCTTAGCGTAAATTTCATCACTTCTTCCTTATCTTCGGCTGCGCCTATAATGGCAGGACATGCACGGTAAAATCAATCGGTTGCGCAATTTTTTTGTAGAGAGCTTGCGCGGCCTCGTTGTTACGTTCTGCCAGCCAGTAAAGCCTTGACCAGCGCTCTTTTTTGCCGTGATCGATGACGGCGTTGATAAGTTTACTTGCGATGCCTTTGCCGCGGTGGGCGGGGTCAACAAAGACATCTTGCAAATAGGCTGCATCGTTCAGCGCCCCTGTGGTTGGGTGGACAATAATATGCGCAAGGCCGAGCAGTGTTTGCCCTTGCACGGCGCAGAGGCCTTGAACGCGCGCATCGCTCGCATCGGTGAGGCGTTGCCATGTTTGTGCAGTAATCGCGCTGTCGCTTTGTCCTTGGTTATTTTGTGTCCATAAGGGCAGCCACGCGCCAAAATCATCCATATGTAATGGGCGAATTTTCACGGAGCTTACGATCCTGTTGCGCTGTTCGGGCGGTCAAGCGGTGTAAATCCATAATGCGCCAGCCAGCGAACATCACTGTCAAAGAATGTGCGCAAATCAGGAATGCCGTATTTCAGCATCGTTGCGCGCTCTAGGCCCATACCAAAGGCAAAGCCTTGATATTTCTCGGGGTCGATATCGCAATTTTTCAAAACATTTGGATGCACCATGCCCGAGCCAAGGATTTCCATCCACTTTTGCTCTTGCCCTTCGGGGGCTTTGCCCAATTTGATGCCTTCACCCTGTTTGTAATAGCCAATATCAACCTCGGCGCCAGGCTCAACAAACGGGAAGAACGATGGGCGGAAACGCACAGGCAGATCATCAATTTTGAAAAAGGCACGCACGAAATCCTGTAAGCATCCTTTTAGGTGCGCCATCGTAACCTTGCCGATTTCATCGATATACAGGCACTCCATCTGGTGGAACATCGGCGTGTGGGTCATATCCCAGTCCGAGCGATAAGTGCGTCCAAAACAAATGGTTTTTATTGGCGCGCTGTTTTCTTGCATGTGGCGAATTTGCACAGATGACGTATGTGTACGCAAAAGTTTTTTTGCATGCTCGCCTTGCGCGCGTTCATCATCTGGCAAGAAGAATGTATCTTGCATCTCGCGGGCAGGGTGGCCTGGCGGGAAGTTCAGCGCCGTAAAGTTATGCCAGTCATCTTCAATGTCTGGGCCTTCGGCAACGCTAAAGCCCATGGCGCCAAAAATGCTAACCAGTTCATCCATTGTTTGTGAGATGGGGTGGATTGTGCCCATGGCCTGCGGGCGTGTATCAAGGCTGATATCAACGGTTTCTTGTGCAAGGCGCTGCTCAAGCTCTTTGGCTTTTAATGCGTCTTCGGCATTGTCAATCAGCGCGGCCACTTCGTTTTTCAGCGCGTTAAGCAATGGGCCTTGCGTTTTGCGCTCTTCAGGGTCCATTTTGCCAAGCGTTTTCATGAGGGCAGATACACTGCCTTTCTTACCGATGGCGGCAACGCGCACGGCGTCCAATTCTTGTAAATCATTCGCCGCAGCAACTTGATTGGCGATATCTTTTTTGAGTGTATTTAAATCTGTCATGAGGATTGTTTTATCAGACGTTTTTACGCCTGCCAACTGTTCTTTAATAAAGGAATGATCTGATCCATGCGGTCAATAATATGATCGGGCGCCGCCTTTTTAAGGCGCGCACGGCTGATATAACCATCAGTAATCCCGATAGATGTAATGCCAAGGGCGCGTGCGATTTCAGGCTCTTCCATGGTGTCGCCAATAATAACGGTATCTTGCGGACGAAAACGGCGCTTGGCCATGAAGGCGCTAAGGCGCTCGGTCTTGCTGGTTTTCTCAAGGATGCTTGTCCCGTTGCAAGTATGCGCGGATATGGCGGCAAAATAATCCTCCAGCCCAAGGCGCGTAACATGCTCAGCAATTTTATCGGTGACATAGTTACTAAGAATAATGCTGGTCGCGTCCTGATTTTTTAGCCAATCAAGCAAGGTGCGCGTGCCGCGCCGTGTACGGGCGTTGGCGGCAAGGCTTTCATACGAGGACTGGAAGACAACGTTTGATTCCTCTTTCTTTGCGAGGATCTCATCAACGCTCAGGCCATATTGCTTATAGAAATGAATGATGGGGAAGGTAAATAAATCACGATAGCGCGCGAGGCTCATAGGCTCGGCGCCATAGAATTTCAGACATTCATTACCCGCAATCCAAGATTGACGTGTGTCTGAAAGAATTGTCCCGTTCCAGTCAAAGACGATGAGTTTATGTTTCATGCCTCATTATTAAGCATAGATCACGTATCTTTAACAGGGGGAATTCACAAGGTGATATCAAAATGCCACAGGCGCCTTTTGGGTGCGGAAGCCTTTGCACCGTAAAGCCGCCTGTGATGTTTAAAAGCATATAGATACACTAACCTCCACGCTTGCGTATCCATTCTTTTAATTTAACATAATAATTTGGAGGTGGCAATTAAAAAAGGACGTTTAAGCAGGTGCAGGCTCTGCTGCGGGGTCGGCTTTGCCTGTGCCCTTGAATGTGGATTTAAGGCCAAGGCGCGTAAAGAGTGCCCCTGCAACGCCTGCAAGCGCCGCAAGGCCGTATGTCATTGCACCTGCTGGCCCTGTGGCAAGTAAATAACCTGCCGTAGCAAGGTTAAAGACACCTTGCGCGGCAATCGGAACGCCGGCTGCGACATCTAGGGCGCGGCCTGTTCCAGTTGTTGATTCTTTTGCGGGGTCGGTGCCTTGTGTCATCGCGCGCCAGCCAAGACGTGTGTTCGCAAGGCTAAGCGCTGACATGCCAACGCCTACAACGGTCATCCATCCGATAGGATTAGATGCCGCCCAAAAGGCACCGCTCAATGCGCTCAGCGGACTGAGGAGGGCGAGCGGAGCTCCGGCAGCGATGTCAAAGGCACGTTTCATAGTCATTCCTGTATGTGGCAGATTATTAACATAACGGAGGGGCGTGCGCAAGAAAAAGCCCTTCCGGTGAGGGAAGGGCTTTGTATATCTGTATCAAAAGGGCTTGGATTACGCCGCTTTTTTCAATGCATCTTGTGCTTGTTTTGCAAGTGCGGCAAAGCCAGCTTCGTCATGGTATGCGATTTCTGACAATGCTTTGCGGTCAAGCTCAATGCCAGCCAATTTCAGGCCGTGCATCATTGTTGAGTATTTCAAGTCAAATAGGCGCGCTGCAGCGTTGATACGCTGGATCCACAATTTGCGGAAATCGCGTTTCTTGTTGCGGCGGTCGCGGTATGCGTACTGACCTGCTTTTTCAACTGCTTGCACTGCGGTGCGGAAACAATTTTTACGGCGGCCGTAGTAACCTCTAGCTGCCTTGATGACTTTACGGTGTCTTGCGTGAGCGCGAACGCCTCCTTTTACACGTGCCATTATTTGCCTCCCTCAGTTTTAGCAGCAGGAGCTGCAGTTTTGCGTTTGCGGTTGTATGGCAAGAAATTGCGAAGAACGATACGTTGATCTGGTTCGCTCAATACGCCAAGTGCGCGCGCTTTACGCTTCATTGATTTTGGTTTGTTCATTTGCATGTGACGCATAAAGGCCGCTTTGGCTTTGACACGTCCGGTCTTTGTGACCTTAAAGCGTTTTTTAACGCTCGAGTGGGTCTTCATCTTCGGCATTTCATATCTCCTTGTTAAAGGGTTAAATTGCGTGGTCGAGGCAGCCGATCCCAAGCCAGACCACTATCAAGGGTGCTTTATAGAAGAACTTGAAAGGCAATTGCAAGGGAAAAGTGCGTGTAAAAACGCAGATTTTTGTATGCCGCGCGGTTTAATGTGCTTGCGCCCAGTTATCACCGTGTCCAGCCTCGGCAATCAGGGGAAGTCCCAGATCAATGCCATGCAGGCTGGCGGCCTCTTCCATGACGCGTTTGACGCAGGCGGATGTGGCGTCAATCTCGCCTTCGGGAACTTCGAAAATTAGTTCATCATGCACCTGAAGCAGCATCTTTGCGCGCAGTCCCTCATCACGCAGCGCCGCAGGAATGCGCGCCATTGCGATGCGCATAATATCCGCTGCCGTGCCTTGCAAGGGCGCGTTAATCGCCTGACGTTCGGCAAAAGCGCGCACTGCGCCGTTTTTATCGTTAATGCCGCGAATGGTGCATTTGCGGCCGTGCGCTGTGGTGACGTATCCGTTATCTTTGGCTTGCTGCTTTGCGCCGTCCATATAATCGCCAAGCTCGGGAAAGCGGGCGAGGTATTTCTTGATGAAGTCATTGGCTTCACCGACGCTGACGTTCAATTGCTTAGAGAGGCCAAATCCTGAAATGCCATAGATAATGCCAAAATTAACGGCCTTGGCACTGCGGCGAAGCTCTGGCGTGACATCATCAATGGCAACGCCAAAGACTTGCGAGGCTGTCAGCGTATGAATGTCCACCCCATCAATGAAGGCTTGTTTCAGTGCGCTAATCCCTGCAAGCGCGGCGGCAAGGCGAAGCTCAACTTGTGAATAATCGACGCTCAGCAGTGTATGCCCTTCGGCAGGAACGAAGGCTTCGCGGATTTTGCGGCCTTCTTCGGTGCGGATGGGGATATTTTGCAAGTTCGGGTCACTGGATGAAAAGCGCCCAGTGGTCGTATGCGCCACGGCAAAAGATGTATGAACGCGCCCTGTGGACGGGTTGATCTGTGCCTGAAGCGCATCACTGTAGGTCGATTTTAATTTCGCAAGCTGACGGTAATCGAGGATACGCGCGACAATGTCATGCCCTTCATCGGCAAGCTTTTCCAGCACGCTGGCAGAGGTGCTCCACTCGCCGCCCTTGGTTTTTTTGCCGCCTTGAAGGCCCATCTCGCCAAACAGAAGCTCAGCCACTTGCTTGGGCGAGGCAATGTTAAACTCTCGTCCAGCAAGATCGTAAATTTCTTTTTCTAAAACGCGCAGTTTGCTTTCAAAATCGGCGCTCATGTCAAATAAGGCCTGTGTATCGACCTTAATGCCTTCCAGTTCCATGCGTGCAATCACAGGGATCAACGGGCGGTCGATGTCTTCGTAAATGCGGCACATTTTCTCGGCCGCAAGGCGGGGCTTTAACACCTTATGCAGGCGCAGCGTGACATCCGCATCCTCGGCCGCGTAATCAAGCGCCTTATCAATCGCAACCATATCAAAGGTGACTTGTGATTTGCCTTTGCCTGCGACCTCTTCGTATTTAATGGGCGTGTGGCCCAGCATTTCGCTGGCAAGGTTATCCATACTGTGTGAATGCGCCGCCCCATCCAGAACATATGACATCATCATTGTGTCATCGCACGGTGTCATTTCAATCCCCTCGCGGGCCAGGATCTGCCAGTCATATTTGGCATTATGGGCGATTTTTAAAATGCCTTCATCTTCTAACGTGGGTTTCAGCATTTCAATCACGCGCGCCTTGGGTAATTGCGCGGGCATGTCGTCTCCGCCGCCCAAAAGATCAGCTTCGGGTGCTTGGTGTCCCACAGGGATGTACGCGGCTTCCCCTGGCGTGATGCAAAGCGATATGCCGACCAATGATGCCTTCGCAGGGGTAAGCGCCGTGGTTTCGGTATCGATGCTGAGGATACCTTCTTTCTGCGCCGCCTCGATCCAGCGTTGCAAGGTGCCCTCATCATTAATCAGGGTATAAGTGTTATCCTTAATCGCGGGATAGTCCTTAAGTGGATCATCTATTGCTGCGGCAGAGGCACTGTCTTGCGCGGCGCTGTTATCGCTCTGCGCGCTGGAGGAGGGGGCAGAGGCGGGCGCGCCAAGGCGTTTCAGGATGCTTTTGAAATCATGCTTTTGTAAAAACGAAACCAGCGCCGGTTTTTCCGGATCGTGGGTTTTAAACTCTTCTAAGGCCATCGGTACAGGCGCATCATCGTCCAGCTTAACCAGCTTTTGTGAAATGCGGGCGTCTTCGGCATGATCAATCAGCTTTTCGCGGCGCTTGGGCTGTTTGATTTCTTCGGCGCGGTTTAAGAGCTCCTCAAGCGAGCCATATTCGTTAATCAGTTGCGCGGCTGTTTTGATGCCAATACCTGGTACGCCAGGGACGTTATCGACACTATCCCCTGCAAGGGCTTGCACATCAACAACGCGGCTGGGCGGCACCCCAAATTTCTCGATCACGCCGTCATGATCAACCCATTTGTCTTTCATCGGGTCCAGCATTCGCACGTTATCGTTTACCAGTTGCATTAAATCTTTATCAGACGAAACAATCACAACCTTTTTGCCAGCTTCAGTGGCAAGGCGCGCATAGGTCGCAATCAAATCATCCGCCTCATATCCCTCAAGCTCTAGCGCGGGAATGTCAAAGGCCTCGGTCGCATCGCGGATAAGCGGAAATTGTGGCTTTAGGTCTTCGGGGGTTTCGTCGCGATTGGCTTTGTAATCGGCGTAAATTTCGTTGCGGAAATTCTCGCGCGCGGCATCAAAAATAACCGCCATATAAGGCGCATGGTAATCCCGTAAAAGCTTAAGCAGCATTTGCGTGAAGCCGTAAACCGCGCTGACTGGTGTGCCCTCGGGGTTTGTCATGCCCCCGCGATTAGAATATGCCATTGCGTAATACGCGCGAAAAATAAAACCCGACCCATCAACGAGATAGAGTTCATTGTCATTATTATCATAAGAATCAGCCATGGATCACAATTTAAGCGACTCGCATTTAAAGGGCAACGCATTAAAAGCTTGATTATTCTTATGGTAATTCAGTATAAGGGCGCATGCGTGAAATACATACTCAGTTGCCGCCCGTGCAGGCGGGGAATACTTTGCCTTCTGGCGCTGTGCAGGTAAGCCCTTCATCTTTTGATCGGCATATTCGCGTTCAAGATCCTTATGATATATCCAGCGCGGCGCATTATGCGCTGAGCCATATCCTACAAGATCAAAAGCGTGCGCACGAAGAAGGACGTCGCCATGTCGTTTTGATGGGGGAGGAGCATGTTAAATCCTCTCATCGTGCTTTGCATGCGGCGGTTGTTGCGCTGTGGGATGAGTTTTCTCTGAATAATTCTGAGGCAGGCGGGTTTATTATTGGTGATGAAACATCGCACATGCTTTTACAAAATATGGGCTGTGATGGGCATGATCATGTGCTGCGCGCTCAATTAACTGCGTTAAATGTTCTAAAGGATAGTCACGCGCCATTAGCATCTTCGCTCGTTCTTCAAGAGATTGCTGCGCGCCAGATACCCTATTTTCATGTGGATGCGTATCTGAATGCTGAAGATACGCATGCGCAAAAAGCCTATGCAGATGTTATGCATGGTATGCGTTTAGATGATTACAGCGTAACAGCGCAAGATGCTCTCGGGATGGCGGTTCGTAACCGTGTTCATTTTAACCTTGTCGATGAAATTTTGGCAAAGGCGCCGCAGACAAGTGCCTTTTTGATGAACGGCGGAGATCATATCACCGGACATGAAGAAGACAAAATCTTGTACAGCGAAAGTTTGACTGCTCTGTTTCAGAAAGCCGGTTATCTTGTTACGCCGATTATCCCTGATTTTGATGATCTGGATGCAGACCCTAGTTATTTTTTGGAGCAAACCAATAGGAGGCAAACCGTTGTCATAGATGGTCTAAGTCCTGAATCATTTGATTATCAGGTGCATAACAAGGGATTGCAGGATGAAAAGCAGCACCTAAAGTTTATGCAGCAGCATTTTATGCAAGCAAATCAAGGAGCGCGGCCCTATACTTTGCCTAACAAGCTGCGTAGCCAAAATTATTACGCCCATATTTGGGCAGATCTGCGCGATTGCGCGGTGAACATGCCTCGGCAGGAGTTATTGAGCTTTGTGCATGATGCATTGCAAGGGCAGGCAAACGTGAATGATTTGCAAAAATTTATGCCCACTTAACCGATGAGCGCATAAAGCGCTACGGCCGCCGCGTTGGAAACGTTAAGGCTGGCGATGGGTGGTTGCGTTGGAAGTTTCACCAGCGCGTCACAATGCTCGGCCACCAAACGGCGCAGGCCAGATCCTTCCGCGCCTAAGACCAAAACGCTTTTACCGCCTTTTTTCAAATCACCGATATGTTGCTCGCCGCGTTCATCAAGGCCGTAGGCGAAATAACCACCTTCTTTTAAGGTCTCAATCGTGCGGGATAGATTGGTTTCATAGGCAACGGGTACATGCTCCGCCCCGCCGCAGGCTGTTTTGGCAAGCACACCGGTCAGCTCGGGCGCGTGTTTGCGCTGCATAATCAGGCCATCCGCGCCAAACGCCGCGCAAGAGCGTATAATCGCCCCCACATTATGCGGGTCAGTCACTTGATCTAGAATGATGATCAGAGAATCAGTTTTCTCGCGCGTGGCAATAATTAGGTCTTCAACGCCGACCTCGGGCAGGTCACTGCACTGCAAGGCGATGCCTTGATGCACCGCGCCTTGCGGCAAGGAGTGATCTAAATCGCGTTTATCAACGATGGTCGGGGCAGGGCGCTTAACGCCATCAGGCGCGCGCAAGTCAAATCCTTCGGCCGCCTTGTCGGTAAGATACAGCGCCGAAATTTTACGCTCAGGATTGCGCCAAGCCTCTTGCACAGCGTGCATACCATATAAAGGCGCATTGATTTTAGGCTTTTGCGGTGCTAACGGCGCAGATTTCTGAGGTTTATCACGCTTTGGCGCACCCTTTTTAATCGGACGATCACCGCGCGGTGCATTATTTTTTTGTGGTTTTTTGTATTTATTCTTCATTTGCGCACAATTACACACTTGACACAGACGCGCAAAACTTTTTTACTGCGCGCAGCCTAAAAACACAGGCTTGAATTTTTTCGAGATGTGGAGGGATGGCAGAGCGGTCAAATGCACCAGACTGTAAATCTGGCGACTTCGGTCTACGCAGGTTCAAATCCTGCTCCCTCCACCATTTAAATTTACAAACGCCCTTTATGGGTGTTTTTTTATGCCTGAAAAAAGCGTGTTTCTGGGCTATTTCGCCTGTGCGTGTGAGCACGCTTAGAAAAAATAACAGAACAAAATTCTCTCTCAAACCTCTCATTCTCTCACCTCTCTGAGCACCTTTACGATTTTCCGTACTCACCTTAACACCTTGATTTATAATCATTTTCAAAAGTGATGGTTGGCATCCTATGAATGGTATCTTTTTCAGCGGTTTTCTAACTTTTCAAATTTTTTTCATAGGCCTTCGTCATTTCAGCATCCGACTTTGTACCGGCATCAGAGCAACAACAAATATGGAGTTCTCACATGCGATTAAGTACAAAACTGCCCGATGAAATGAGCGCGAATGAGCGTTTGAAAGAAATAGCATCCATTCTGGCCAAGGCCGTATCCAGAGATAGTCATGCCGATGTCAACATATTGAAAAACCTTGAGAATAAGAGAGGTTTGACTGGACTTCCCGTCACTTCGAAGCATTCATGTCCACCGAGCAAAAAGTTCTCAAAACAACAAGGGAAATGAAGGATTTAGACATGAATATCAATGTTGTAAAAACGGCGGCGGAATTTGAAAGCATGAGCGCAAAGGAGTTGTTGGCGGAATGGCCACGCTATTTTGATGATCCGCCAAAAAGCAGATCGAACAAAAGCTATCTGATGGGTGAACTGATTTACCGTATTCAAGAATTGTCTTTTGGTGGATTGACCAAGCAGACAATAGATCGGCTGGAGGCACTGGCCGAAAATAAGTCCTTGAAAGAACGCAAAGGCGATATTTCCCGCCTTGCCATCGGCACAAGACTGGTGCGGGAGGTCAAAGGCGTTGAGCATCATGTCACGGTGCTGGAGGAAGGTTACGAGTATCAGGGCGTTAAATATAAAAGCCTGTCTGGTGTGGCGTATGCCATCACAGGCACGCGCTGGAACGGCAATGTATTTTTTGGTCTGGGTAAAAAGGAAAACCCTCGCCCCTATAGACGGTCTCGCAAGATGGGAGGGGGTCAATAATGCAGCAAAAGAAAATAGTCCGTTGCGCGATTTACACCCGTAAATCCACCGAAGAAGGCCTCGATATGGATTACAACACGCTGGATGCCCAGCGCGAAGCGGGTGAAAAATATGTCGAGGCGATGAAGCATGAAGGCTGGCGCATCATTCCTGATCTGTATGATGATGGCGGGTTCTCGGGTGGGAATATGGATCGCCCAGGTTTGAAGAAGCTGATTGAGGATATCAAAGCCGGTCGTATTGATACGGTGGTGGTCTACAAGGTCGACCGTTTGACACGCTCGCTGGCTGACTTTGCCAAGCTGGTGGAGGTGTTTGATGCGTATGGCACGAGCTTTGTCTCTGTCACGCAGCATTTTAATACCCAAGATTCCATGGGGCGATTAACGCTGAACATTCTACTCAGCTTTGCCCAGTTTGAACGTGAAGTCACCGGAGAGCGTATCCGCGATAAGTTTGCCGCATCAAAGAAGAAAGGCATGTGGATGGGCGGGCCGCCCCCGCTGGGTTATGATGTTGTTGACCGCAAGCTCATCATCAATCCTGTTGAAGCCGCACAGGTTAAGTTTATTTTTGAGACCTATGTCATGCTCGGCGGGTCTGTTTCGCTGGTTTTGAAAAAGTTAAATGATGAAGGCTATAAAACAAAATCTTACACCAGTCGTACAGGACAACGCCGAGGGGGTCATAAATATGGTACCGCGACAGTCAAAACCATTTTGAGAAACAGGCTCTATATTGCCGAGGTTCATCACAAAGGCACGTATTACCCCGGCCAGCATCGACCGATTATATCAATGGAGCTTTTTAACAAGGCGCAGGAAGTTCTTGCTGAAAAAGCGACGGTTAAAAGCAAACGCACTTATGCCGCCAAATCTGATGCCCTGCTGAAAGGGATTATTGTTTGCGGTGGCTGTCATGGGGCGATGTCGCCGACTTACACCAAGAAAAAAGACAAGCGCTATGATTATTACGTCACCAATTCTTATCGCCAGCACAGTTGCGGTGAATGTCCAGTCAGCCGCATCCCTGCAGGTGAAATTGATGCTATCATCAAGGGGCAGCTCAAAGCCATTTTTGCAAGCCCGAAAATATTGGTTGAGGTGTGGCGACATGCCAAAAAAGACAATCCCGCATTTCAGGAATATGAGCTGCATGAAAGTTTAAGGCGGCTGGGGTCATTTTGGGATTTACTCTATCCTGGCGAACAAAAACGCATCACGCAGTTATTGATTTCACGGGTGGTCGTCAAATCAAATGGTGTCGATATCGAATATCGCGCCAGCGGGATTGAGGATGTTGTCCACCAGCTTCAGCTGACCATCAATAAACAAGAGAAATTAAGGGAGGCATCATAAATGCAGCTTGATACAGATAATCAGAAAATCGTTATTCATGTGCCGGTTAACATGAAAAAATGGGGCGGTAAAAAAGTCATTGTGGGGCCGCAAGGACAAGATTTAAGACGGCTTGATCGTGAAAACAGGCGCGATGAAAAACTCCTCAAGGCGCTGGGGCGAGCCTATAAATGGCAGAAATGGATCAAGATTGGTAAATGCAATAGCGCAGAAGATATCAGCGATATTGAGAATATTAACCGCTCCTATGTGCTGCGGATTTTGCGTTTAAATCGCCTCTCGCCAAATATCATTAAGGCTATTTTGGATGGTAACCAGCCCGATGGTTTCGGTTTGTGCGATGTTGAAAAACCATTCCCGTTATTATGGGATGACCAAGAACAGCAGTTTGGTTTCAGAATATGACCAATCACACATGTTCGTATGATTAATATCATCATACATCCGTAGGATTTCAAAAAAGCTATGAATATCAAACCACTATCCCTCAAAGGGTTAGAGGGTGTGTGCCACATATTGGTTGTACCAATTCGTTCATAACGTCTTCTAATTGCGCTTATTTTTGCATTTTTTCTCTCTGAGCAAAACAACTCGGAGGAAAGAAAATGTCGAAGAACCGCTACGGCGGCGTAGACTCCTACGCCGCTTTTTTTATTGCTTTCAAAGTCAGACAAATGGTGCGAATGCCCATATTTAATCGGGATGATTTCGAGGATTTGGAGCAAGAATTGATGCTGGCTTTTATCAAGGCTGAAGCCTCGTATGATCCCAGCAAAGGCCACCGCAAAGCCTTTATAAAATCGATTATCAATAATCATGCCCGAAACCTGGTCATCAATGCCGAGGCGCAGAAAAACTGGACGGGTCAAAAAGAGCGCAGTTTATCGGAAACGCTGCTGGATGATGTGGATCATATAGAGCTTTTGGACACGATAACAGAGGCGCACTTGCCGTGGTCTGATGGCTATGCGCCTTTATCGATTGAGGCGCTGGAATTGGTGATGGACGAAGAACGCATCATTCGGGACATGCCTGATGCCTTGCGGGAAACCTACCACATTCTCAAAGATTACAGCGTATCCGAGGCTGCCAAGCTAACGGGCATACACCGTTCAACATTATCCAGCCGAGCACAAAACTTGAGAAAATATCTCAAAAAATTGCAGGAGGAAAAATAAATCTAAAAAATATCGTGATGACTTCGTCATTCGGCGAAGTGATCTTGTACCGGCGCTTTTAGGACCAACAAAACCTAAAAGGAGCAAATATGACACTGTCCGTACAAGAAAAAATCGATCTCGGTGATGCCGTTTTTAAATGGGTGCAACACACGCCGGTGGGGCATCTGAAAGATTTGAGCGATGACGATCTGGAAATCATCCGCCAGCAGCTGATTAAGGAAGTCCGTGAGGTCGGCAGAGCCTTACATTGGATCGATGGGATTATCAAACTTAAATCCATTGAGCGTGATCAGCAACCATCCAACCCTATCATGGAGGTGCGCTCATGAAACAAGCCAAGACCGTCACCGTAAAACAAAAATACGTAGAAGATCGCATTCATGATGCGGCGCGCACACTCCGCCGATTACCAGAAGAACGTGTTCAGGGTTATTTCAGCACATGGCCGAAAATCAAACGCGATGAAATGGAAATCTTGCAGATGGAGAAAGAGCCGATGCGCGTCAGGCCAAGCATGGATGACATCACCGAAATGGAGGAAGTCCTGTTTGTTTGGCTGCGCTGGTTGGAGGTTGACGAGCGCAAGCTCGTCTGGCAACGGGCTGAACGTGTGCGCTGGAAGCTGATCTGCGCGCAGTTTGGCGTGGGTCGCACAAAAGCCTGGGAGATGTATAAATGCGCGCTGGGTAAGATTGCCGCGCGCATATGAGCCAACTGACCTTTGCCCCGATCCCGAATGAGATACTGCGCCGGACAGATTTAAGTCCTGGCGCAAAATTGTGCTGCGCGCGCCTCATTCAGTATGCGGGTAAAGATGGGCAGGCTTTTCCGAAATTGGCGACGCTCGGCGAAGAGCTTGGCTTTTCATCAAGGAATGTCCAGCGTTTTATAGCCGAATTGGAAAGCCATAAGCTGGTGACGACGCAACAACGGGGGCGTGGACAATCGAATATCTACCATGTGGATAAGTCGATACTTATCCACAGTTCCAAACTTACCACGACAGATCTGTCCACTCTAAACCGGACGGATTCGTCCACTCTAGACACGACAGATTCGTCCACACCATATAAAGGAAGAAAAGAAAACTTTAAAAAAGAAATAGAAAAGATAACAGCAGGCCTTGTGCATAACATGCGAATGCCGCGCTGATCAAAAAAAAGAATAAGCAAAAACTGATGCTAATTGACTTGATAACCCTCGGAAATGAAGCGTTACTGGTGTTAACAAAGGAGCAAAAACGATGACCAAAAGACAAGAAAACCAACAAAGAGCCTGCGACAGGTTTATTGAACACACCGCCCGCATTGACGCAATTTTAAAGCGTTTACAGGGGGCTTGCGATGACCATTTCGGAACACACCCTGACGAAATCAATTGGGGCGACACAGGCTTTATTGCCGATATTGTCGCAGACCTTGAGCTTATCAGCGATAAAATCTTCAAGGAGGGTGAATATGCCTAAAGCCACCCAGCAGAACATAGACCAGCTTTTAACCGAAATCGCCAAGAAGCATTTGAACCTTGAAACGCTGGAAACCAGAAACAGCGACAGCCTTGATTTTCACGATGTGGCCGTCTGGTCTTTGAAAAAGGCTTTGCAGGAGGCGTATGAGGCAGGAAAAAAATTGGCTGAAAAATGCTTCTAGCTTGTTAAGATACGCAAAAATTCGTATAGTCAATCCATGAAAAATTTAATCGCAACATGCCTGATACTTATGATGGTTTTGCCTGCTTTCTTGCAGTGGCTGCCACATGGATCATTGCATGCTTTGCATGAATATCATACTGCTCATCACGCACAAGACACCCATGACCACGGTCATTCAGGGCACAGCCATGATGAAGACCAGCGGGTAGAAGTCCATCACCCGATGCATTTTGATGCGGTCACGTATTTTAAAGATTACCTGCATGTTGATCTTCAAAACCCCGAACACACTATTTTGATACAAGCTGTATTCGATAATCAGGATATTGATTATTTTCATGTGGCGGTTAACAATCCCTATAACCATTATGAATTAGCATCTAATCTCAGTCGCGCCCCGCCAGATACGAGGCGACAGCGGCTAGATAAAACACCAGTCTATCTCTCGACACAGCGCCTTCGGATTTAGGATATCGCTAACATCCGAGGCTTTTCACGCCTCCATTGAAGATTTTCTAAAAGCAACTTCTATAAAATGGAGATAAAAATTATGTTGCAAATACTACAATTTAAAACAGCACAAGACCGCCTGTATGCATGTATCGGTGTGTTTTTGATGCTGGCCGGACTATTCGGGATTATTCCCGATGCCTTAGCACACGGCGTGACCGTGGGCGATAAAGGCTATATTCAAGAAACTACAGGCGTTCATGCCATTCCATTTCTTTATTTGGGCGCTAAACACATGATGACAGGATATGACCATCTATTATTCCTGCTTGGCGTGATTTTCTTCCTCTATCGCCTGAAAGATGTAACAATTTATGTGACGCTGTTCGCAGTTGGTCATGTTATTACGCTTCTTTCCGGTGTGTTGATGGAGATTAGCATAAGTGCCTACATCATTGATGCCATCATCGGCTTCTCAGTCGTCTATAAAGCGCTGGACAATATGGGTGCGTTTCAACGCTGGTTTGGGTTTCAGCCTAACACCAAGGTTGCAACATTCCTGTTTGGCCTGATGCACGGTTTTGGTTTAGCTACAAAAATTCTGGACTATGAATTATCACCGGATGGTCTTTTGCCGAATTTGATTTTCTTCAATATCGGCGTAGAACTTGGACAGATTTTGGCGCTGTGCGTGATCTTAATTGCTATTAGCTATTGGCGCAAATCAGGAAATTTCCTGCACCACGCCTACAAAGCCAATGCCTTTATGATGATGCTGGGCTTCTTGCTCATGTTCTATCAAATCACTGGCTATATCGTTCAATAAATTCAAACTCATTCATAAAAGGAAAACAAAATGTATAACTCAAATATCCCTTCTGATACAGAAGTACCATCAACAACAAAACTTATTAAATCAACCATTCTGGCGGCTGTGACGGCTGGCGTACTACTGATAACGGTCGTCATGCCTGCCGAATACGGCATTGACCCAACTGGCATCGGTAATGCTGTAGGCCTCAAGCGGATGGGCGAAATTAAAGTATCGCTCGCCGAAGAAGCCAAAGCTGACGAAGCGCAAAATCAGGCTCTTGCTGAAGCGCCTGTAAAAGTTGAGCCTGCGGAAGTCGTTGCTGCGGAGAAAGCACCAGAATCAGTAGCCGCAACAGTGGAAACCCAAAGCCATGAAATGAGCGTCACCCTAGCGCCCGATGAAGGTACTGAAATCAAGGTTGCCATGAAAAAAGGTGCAAAGGTTGGCTACGTTTGGGAAACAAATGGCGGCAAAGCCAACTTTGACGTTCACGGCGATAGTAAAGAGCTGAAAATTAATTACCACAATTACAGCAAGGGTTCTGAAGTAAAAAGCGAAGGCACTTTAGAAGCTGCCTTCGATGGTTCACATGGCTGGTTCTGGCGTAACCGTACAAAAGAGCCTTTGACCATTACCATCAAGACCAATGGTGAATACTCATCCATCAAGCGTTATTAATTTAAAAAATCAGAAAGGACTAAAAAATGAAAAAATTAACAGACCCAAAAATATTGATCTCACTTGTTATCGTTTTGACCGTATTGGGAGCGTTCGCGGCAAAGACCATGAGTGGAGGTAGCATTTCGAGCGGGCATGGTCATAGCCACGGCGAAGAACACGGCCACGAACATTAAGCTAAGGAAATAATCATGCTTTTTACTTTTATTAAGGCTGGCGTTGCTGCATTTGTAATTGTTTTTGCGTCATGGCTGGCGGGTAAAAAGCCGGAGCTGGCAGGGTTTATAACAGCCCTGCCACTCGTCTCCATTATGGCGATTGCCTTTGCCTACACGCAGCATGGTGATGCCGGAAACACCGCGCAATACGCACGCAGTATTATCTTTGCAGTGCCAATTTCATGGCTGTTCTTTCTACCGTTCTTCTTTACAGAGAAGTTTAGCCTTGGTTTTTGGCCGAGTTGGATTTTAGGACTTATTCTCCTTGCGGCTGGCTACTTCCTGCACCAATGGATTTTAAAGCAGTTCTAAAAATTAAACTATTTTATCACCGATTAGCTTGATGTTCGCATCGCTGACACCATACTGCTTCGCAAGTGTTGGCCATTTTGACAGGCTGGATTTTGTGGTGTCGATAATCTCAAGCGCACGGTCTTTTTTGATTTTCGCTTCATCGGCCAGTTTTAACAGATGGCTTGTATTCGGGTTTCGACCTTCGCCCATCACCATCGTGCTTTGCTCACCGCGTGGGCCAGATGAGAATGTGAGGTCGTAGGCTGGGGATAGTTTCCATCCGCCTTGGTTGTCCATCAAATAGCTAAAATTCTTTGAATGATCATCACGGTTATGTGCCAGCACATTAAACACAGCCAGTTGATAGAGCTTTTCAACCTCACGCATATCACGGGTCAACATCCCTGTGAGAGCAACCAAATCTTCGTAATCAAGGGATGGTGTACGGAAATCGGAATGCAACAATCCACAAGCCGTGTGCATGTGGTATCGTTTGTCACCGTCACGATCAAACCGCTTAATCGCAAAATAACCTGAGCCACGCTGCGCTGGAAAAAGATGCACATCCGGCATGGCAACGCCAGCCTCTTTTGCCATTAGCGCATACACATATTCAATTGCGCCGGCATCTAGTCCATCTTGACTGTTTGGGAATTTTACCATCCAAGGCGTATAACCTGAGGGCAAATCATGTACACCATGAATGATATGATCCCGCTTTTCGGTTACACCAATCAGTGCTTTTGGCCTTGCGCCTGCGGAAGATCCATTTAGGGCTATCAACTCCGCTAATACATCATCCGATGTGCCGTCTAAAACTTCCTGTGCCTGCGTGGCAAGGTTATCAAGGCTTATGCCGCCTTGTGTGTCGTCTGCGCTGTAGTCGGGCTCAAACACCAGCGCTCCGAGGGCATATGATCCAACGTGCGCTAAACGGTCAAGCGGTGTAATATCGGCTGGCAATATTCCTTGAGTGCGGGCAAAGCGATCAAGCAATAACCGTCCCCAGCCATCAGGAAGACTATCGTTAAACACGCCTGGCAATCCTTCAAAGAGATCATAGTCAAAGCTCTGCACGCCGGACTTAAGCGGTAACCGTAAGGGCGAAATTTCAAGACCGCCTTCAATGAAGGTCTGATCATATTCGAAATAGATCTGGCGATCTCGAATGGCCAAACGCCCGACAGGACGAACACTGTTTCCGAAGTTAATACCAACCTTCACTTCCTTGACTGATTTAATCGCGCTCATTTACGCTTTCCTCTTTTGCGGGTGGGATTGCTGTCTGTTTCCAACACCTCATCAATCGATGAGAAAAGCGCGTCTTTGACTTGCGTGGCTTTCAGGATATTCTCCAATCCACCAAGCACCATGTGAAGCTTGAGGAATGACTCCAAAGACAAAGCCCCTGTGCGTTCAAACTTACGCAGCGTTGGCAAGGCGACGCCAGAGCGATCAGCAAGGCCTTCTTGCGTCAATTCCATTTGCAGGCGCCTGGCTCGCGCTTGTTCTGCGAGCTTTTTTTGCGCCTTTGCTGGTGTTATAAGTGATACCATTATATCTTAAAACCTCAGTTAAACTCTATATATTGATATTATAGTATCACTAAAAAGAAAAATCAAGCAGAGTTTCTGACACCCTAATCTCGTAAAAAATGTTCGCGAACATTTTTGGAGCGGACAGGTCGAACAAAATCGCCTAGTCTAATCAATACAATCGCTGGAGTAGTATCTCAAAGCCACGCAACCATTCACTTTGGGCGTGGCTTTTGCTTTTTCCCTTCCCTGTTATAGCAAAAAGGTACTTCCGGCGATTGCAACCTATGCGGCGGGCTTAGGCGCAGGAGTTTTTTAGCGCCAGAAGATTTTTTTGGGTACGCGCCCCCACCGCCA
>Ga0256829_1000202_pt1 | contig 72255 bp, 61 predicted proteins | sample 131447metaG_FD_185979 | JGI IMG/M metagenome (GOLD analysis project Ga0256829, IMG submission 185979) | Hydrothermal vent microbial communities from Lau Basin, Pacific Ocean - 131-447 | ecosystem: Environmental > Aquatic > Marine > Hydrothermal vents | place: Pacific Ocean: Lau Basin | collected...
TCCTGAAGACACACCAAGGCGAGCCCCAGCAGATCCTGGAGGTGGTGTGCGACATGTCCGGCGCCTTTCTCAGTGGCATCGCCGAGCAACTGCCCAAGGCCCAGGTGACCGTGGACTGGTTCCATATTGTGCAGGCGTTCACGCGCGCACTCGACGATGAGAGGAAACAGGAAAGTCGTGTTGTGCCATTATCTAAACATACGCGCTGGGCCGTGTTGAAGAAGGCCGTTGCCGATCATCTCACCACCAATCAGTTCAAGGCATTGAGTGAGTTGCTTGTGCAAGGCTTTGACACGGCAATCGCCTGGCGAATCAAAGAACGCCTGAAATGGATCCGTGAGGCCCCGACGCTATGCGCTGCACGTTGGCGGATCACCCGCTTCATCAACCATGCGACCGAGCTGGTGGGTGACAGTACGCTACGGGAGCCGGTTCGCAAGGCCCTGCAGACATTGGCTAACCATGCCGAACGGGTCATCAGGCGCTGGACATCAACCTTTACCAATGCACGCATGGGGGGCCTCAACAGCCTCTTCCACGCAGCCAGGGCAAGAGCCCGTGGCTACCGCAATACAGAAACCTTCATCACCATGATTTACATGATCGCCAACCCGGCAGGTGCCTTGCTCAAATCCATATGAAACGTCGAGGAGCCTAATAATCAAGGTCCAAAGAGGCATTCTTGTTTATATGCCCGACCACGGCTAATGGGATGAGTCCGTACCATTAGCAGTAATTCTTACTATACATATCAAATATATGGTAATAAAATGGATTATAAATGCTTATTACTGGTGCCAGCCCATGTCAAAAGATGCCAGATTCTCCATGCCCAGCCCTTTTAAGAAACGGGAAGATCAGGTTTTAGCCTCTTCTTCGGTGGTGGATAAACTGCCCAAGAGAAAAATCTTCTCTGACGCCAATTATCCTTACGAGAAAAAGATGAGCCGGCGTGAATATGAAGCCCTGAAGACCGACCTGCAGATCGAAATGTTGAAAATGCAGGGTTGGGTCAAGGAAACCGGTCAGCGCATCGTCATCCTGTTCGAGGGCCGGGATGCCGCAGGCAAGGGCGGCACCATCAAACGCATGATGGAACACATGAACCCGCGCGGCGCGCGCGTGGTGGCGCTGGAAAAACCCAGCGATGAAGAACAGGGGCAATGGTATTTTCAACGTTATATCAAACATCTTCCCAGCAAGGGTGAAATCGTGCTGTTCGATCGTTCCTGGTACAACCGCGCCGGGGTTGAACGGGTCATGAAGTTCTGTCAGTCCGGGGAATACCTTGAATTTATGCGCCAGGCACCGGAAGTGGAACGCATGCTGGTGCGTAGCGGTATCATCCTGTTCAAACTCTGGTTCTCGGTCAGCCGTAATGAACAGTTCCGCCGCTTCCAGCAGCGCCGGCATGATCCCTTGAAGCAATGGAAGCTGAGTCCGGTCGATCTGGCATCACTGGACAAATGGAATGACTATACCGAAGCCAAGGAAGCCATGTTTTTTTATACCGATACGGCCGATGCGCCCTGGACGGTGATCAAATCCGATTGTAAGAAGCGCGCGAGAATCAACGCCATGCGTTTCGTGCTGAACAATCTCGACTATCCCAACAAAGATCTGAAGGTCGCCATACCGCCCGATCCGCTGATCGTCGGTTCAGCGGCCCATATTTACGAGCAAGGCGAACACCTGCTTCGCGACACCCCCTTTAACGACAATGAGAAATAATATGCTCCACACGCAGCACGCCGAGGAAATCACCCTGCGTTTCCGGGAAATGGTCGAACAATCCGGTGATATTCTTTCACCCAGCCACTATGATGAATTGTCGCTGCTCATTGAGGCCGGCATCGACGCTGCGCTGGTGGACTATATGGAACGTATGGCGGAAAAAATGGAGGCGCTGGCCACAGACATTCGTAAAGGTGCGGAGTTCTTCGACTAACCTCTCCGATTATGCCGGTCTCGGCCTGCCTGGACGAAGACCCGGCGTTTGTCATTAGGGGCAGACCACTATTTCAAGATAAATTCCGTCAACTCCAGAGGAAAGCCCAGGCTGCGCCTGCTTGGTTTATCTAACGTGCCTTTTGTGCATCATCCAGATCCAGCGCGGCAATAACCGGCAGGCGAGCTTTAAGACCGTTACCGTAGTTCACCGCTGATTGTCAGCGGTGGAATATCTAGCCCCATCAGCTGTCGCTGGTGAAAGGGCGCCACCATTAAGCAATAACAACCAACCGGCAAGAAAAAACGACTCGAATAATGAGCTCGGGGACAAGAACGGTGCGGAATGAACGCTTACGTTTCAATTTTTTGAAACGAATATTTGTGAAGTTATATGTCGCCATTAGTTCTTGATACTTTTGCAAACCTGCGCCAAATGCGGCGAATGGCTGCCAGTGGAGGACATGCCTCAAGGCCGTTGCAGCGCAGCTTCGACTTGTTCGCGGTTGGTGTGGTCGGTCAGGTGTTCGACCAGTGCGAGGGCGAAGTCCATAGCGGTGCCAGGGCCGCGGGAGGTGAGCACGGGACCGTCGATTTCAATCACGTTGCCGCTCGAACCGGGTAGTACGCCGGGATAGGCCGTGAAACGCCGGGTTTTGAGTAGGCCGGCGCGATCGAGCACTTTGGGCGCCGCGCAGATGGCCGCCGCTTCACCGCCTTCGGCCAGGGTGCGTTTCAGCAGCGCCACGATACGGTCGTCGTCGCGCAGATGATTGGCGCCGGCGGTGCCGCCAGGGAGCACGACCATGTCGTAATGCGTTTCAAGCACTTCGTCCAGTGCAGCGTCGGGCAGGATCACGGTGCGGCGGGCGCAGCGCACGGGCCCGGGTTGCAAGCCTGCTACGGTGACGTCGATGCCGCCGCGGCGGAGTATGTCGATCAGGGTGACAGCTTCGAGTTCCTCGCTGCCTTCTGCGATGGGGATGAGTACTTTGGCCATGTCGGGTTCCTCTCTTGGCGGGCGATGATCCCACTAGCGGATATAAGGCGGATACCTCGCGTTTTCAAGCGCGGGATGATTGTCTCCAGCACTTTCAGCGTGGTGGCATAGGGGTGGCCGATGGCGATGGCGGTGCCGTGGCGTTCGGCCTGATGGATCAGGCGTTTTAGCTGGGCGCGAACGAAGGTGGCGTTGTTCGGTGTGGCATCGAGGAAGACGTTGCGCCGGGCCGAGGGCAGACCGGCGCGCCGCGCTTCTGCAAGCGCTACGGAACGCGCGCTGGTGCGGCTGTCGATGAAATACAGGCCGCCGATGCGGGCGATGTCGTGCATCAGCCAGGCCATATCTCCGGGATGTTGGGTGAGCAGGCTACCCATGTGGTTATTGATGCCGGCCACGGGCGGCAGGGAGGCTAGGTCGGCGCGCAAGGTCTCGGCAAAATCGGCCCGGCTCATCGCCAGGGTGAGTCCGCCGGGTCCCAGCCGCTGGCCGTTCATGGCCTGCATGGGAAGATGCAGCATGATCTCCTTGCCGCGCTCGCGGGCTTCAAGGGCCTGCGCCCTGCCATAGGGCGTTTGGGGTAAAAAGGCAAGGGTGACCGCACCCGGAAGGGAAACAGCCCGATCGCCGCCGGCTTTTTCATAGCCGAGGTCGTCGATGATGATGGCAATGTCTGCCGCGCGGGTTTGAACGGCGCTCAGGGATAGCAGCAAGGCGATGAACCCTGCAGCCAGATAGTGTGGAACGCGTTCCATCAGCCGGCGGTTGCGGGAGGCCGCGCCAGGGCCAGACTCTTGAGGACGGTCAACGCTTCATAGAGCTGGAAATCTTTGTGCGCCAGGGCGAGTTCGTCATTCTTGCCGCCGCTGTGCGGAAGTTTCGCGGCTCCAGGATTTTTCAGGTGTCCGGAAAGATCGGCTTCGCGGAAAGAGTCGATGCGAGGGTTGGCCGCGGCCTTTACCTGCAAGGGTTCGACGGTGATGTCCGGGCGGATACCTTCAGCCTGTATGGAGTGACCATTGGGCGTGTAGTAAAGCGCGGTGGTCAACTTGATGGCTGTGTCTTGCGAGAGCGGAAGAACCGTTTGTACCGAGCCTTTGCCGAAAGTGCGCGTGCCTACTACGAGGGCGCGATGATTGTCCTTGAGCGCGCCGGCCACGATTTCGGCGGCAGAGGCCGTCCCTCCGTTGACCAGCGCCACGATGGGCGCGCCGCTCAAGGCATCGCCCGGTAGGGCTTCAAAACGGTGACTGGAGTCCGGTATGCGTCCCTTGATGTAAACGATCAATCCGCGACTCAGAAAAGTATTGGAAACGCTTACGGCGGCATTGAGTAGTCCTCCGGGGTTATTGCGAAGGTCGAGTACCAGCCCGCGCAGCGGGGCCTTGTTGGTCTTTTTCAGTTTTGCCAGCGCCTTGCGTAAATCGGCGGAGGTAGCGGATTGGAAGCTGGCGATGCGCACATAACCATAGCCAGGTTCCAGCAGGCGGCTTTTGACGCTATCGACGCGGATGATCTCGCGCTTGAGGGTGAATCGCAGCGGGGTGGGATGGCCGGGGCGGATGATTTCGAGTTCGATGGAGGTGCCCGGCGCACCGCGCATGCGCTTGACGGCCTGGTCGAGCTTCATGCCCTCCACCGATTCGCCGTTGATGCGAACGATGACGTCTCCCGAGTGTATGCCGGCTCGTTGTGCCGGCGTGCCGTCGATGGGCGAGACGACCTTAATGAATCTCTTGTCGGGAGCGACGACGATACCGAGGCCGCCGAATCGACCGCTGGTGTTGATCTTCAGTTGTTTGTACTGCGTGGCGTCAAGATAGGCGGAATGCGGATCGAGGCCGGTCAGCATGCCATTGATCGCGTTTTGCAGGAGCCGTTTGTCGCTCACCGGTTCGACGTAATCCTGTTTGATCTTTTGCATTACTTCGACGAAGGTGTGCAGCTCGGCAAGTGGCAGCGTATTCTTTGCGCCCGCTTTGGCGGAGGAGTCGGCGTGTGCCTCGGGAAGCCACGGCGCGGCCAGAACAAGAGCGAAAAACAGCAGAGGGATGCGATAAACAAATGCAAGTTTCATGGATGGCATTCTAGCAGCCTGATCATCCGGCCGGCACATGGTAATCTGACTCCGAAAAGTAGAATGAGCCAAATCCAATGCACCGTTTGTATCAAAATACCTGTTTTCTGACCAGCGCGACATCTCTCAAAGACATGCCGGAGGATGCCGGCCGCGAAGTCGCGTTCGCCGGACGATCGAATGCCGGCAAGTCCAGTGCGCTGAACCGCCTTTGCCACCAGAAAAGCCTTGCCCGAACCAGCAAGACGCCAGGGCGCACCCAGCAGATCAATTTCTTTCGGGTGACGGAAGATCGCCACCTCGTCGATTTGCCCGGCTATGGCTTCGCTCGGGTGCCGGGCGGCTTGCAGCGTGAATGGGGGACATTCGTCGCCCGTTATCTGCAACATCGGCGTAGTCTTGCGGGACTGATCGTGCTCATGGATATCCGTCGGCCGCTCACCGCCTTGGATGAGCAATTGCTGCAGGTGTGCCGAGAAAGCGGCATCGCGGCGCACGTTCTGCTCACCAAGGCGGACAAGCTCAGCCGCAGCAAGGCCGGGGAGGTGTTACAAAGCATGCGCAAGCAACTGGCCAGAGAGGGCTACGACAGGGTGAGCATGCAGCGATTTTCGGCCACCAGTGGCGAAGGGCTGGAGGAGGCTCAGGCCCGCCTGGACGAGTGGCTGTTCCCTGAAGGGCTGCCGTTTCGGGAGCGGACCTGATTCTTCATACCCAATGCCGGTGCAACCGGACTTCCTCGCCGATGCGTGCCTCGAGAATGCGTTTAAAGGTTTCTGGATCTTTGACATGCACGATTTGTGCGGGCCGGGGGAAATAGGCGTCCCGCAACCTTGACAGCCAAAAGCGCAAGGCGGCGGCGCGCAGCATCACCGGCCATGCGCCGCGCTCGATGGAAGTCAGCGGCCGCGCGGCGTGATAGGCGCGCAATAACGCCATGGCGCGATCGAAATCAAGCGATCCGTCCTCACGGCTGCACCAGTCATTGACGGTCACGGCGAGGTCATAGAGCAGCGCATCGTTGCAGGCGTAATAAAAATCGAGGATGCCACTCAGCTGCCCGTCTTTCCACAACACATTGTCGCGGAAAAGATCGGCGTGAATGACGCCGCGCGGCAGGTCGGCGAAACGAAATAATCCTTGAAAGCGTAATTCGTTTTGAAGTAGCGCGGCGTCCTGTTTGCTTAAGTGGGGCATGAGCTTTTCCCCCATTTCCCGCCACCAGCGGGGGCCGCGGTCATTGTCACGTCGGCCGGGGAAGTTTTCGGCGGCCAGATGCAGGCGGGCGAGGGATTCGCCGATGGTCGCGCAGGCGGCTTCATCGGGTTGCAGATCGCTGCTGCCTTCGAGGCGCTGCACCAGGGCGGCGGGCCGGCCGTTGAGGGTTTTTAACATTGTTCCATTACGGTCGGGGATCGGATGCGCGCAGGGAATATCGTGCTCATTCAGCCATGCCATGAGGTCGATAAAATACGGCATGGCTTCGGCTTCGTGCTGTTCGAACAGCGTCAGGACATAACGGCCGCGTGCGGTGCTGACGAAAAAATTGGTGTTTTCGATGCCGGATTCGATGCCTTCGAATTCGGTCACCGGCCCCAGATCGTAATCGTTGAGAAATGTATCTAGTTCGGTGCGGCTGACGGGTGTGAAAACAGACATGGCGTTATTTGTCTTTATTAAAGGGTGTGTTGTTCAAAGGTCGAGCAACTTTTCGCGCTCTTCCGCGGAGGGTTCAAAGTCGCGGGATTCATAGTAATCGAAAATCGCGTCGACGACTTCTGCGGCGGTGTCGACCAACTGCATCATTTCGAGATCTTTGGCATCGATGGTGCCTTCTTTGACGAGTACTTCGCGAAACCAGTCCAACAGGCCGTTCCAGAAAGGCGTGTGCACCAGGATGATGGGGATTCTTCGGGTCTTGCCCGTTTGCACCAGCGTAAGTATTTCGGCCAGTTCGTCCAGGGTGCCAAAGCCTCCCGGTAATACAACATAAGCCGAGGCGTATTTTACGAACATCACCTTGCGGGAAAAGAAGTGGCGAAAGCCTAGCGAAATGTCCTGATAGCGGTTAGCGCCTTGCTCGTGGGGCAATTGGATGTTAAGGCCGATGGAAAGGGATTTGCCGGCGTATGCGCCCTTGTTCGCGGCTTCCATGATGCCGGGGCCGCCGCCGCTGACAACGGCAAATCCAGAGTCCGAAAGTTGTTTGGCGATGTCCTCGGCGAGGGCGTAGATCGGACTGTTCGCCGGCGTGCGGGCCGAACCGAAGAGGCTGACGGAAGGGGCGATGCGGGCAAGACGCTCGAAACCTTCGACGAATTCCGCCATGATCTGGAAAATCTTCCAGCTCTCGCGGGTCAGGGTGCTGTCGTCCAGGGGCAAAAGCGCAGGGTGATTTTTAGGTGCAGGATTCATATGCGTGCATGCTGTCAGGAGCGCGTATTATTCCAGAATAATGCCCTTGGTGGGCTGAGCAGGGTGCTGGTTTGTGAAGACTCTACTGTGAAAATGGTATATTAAAGACAGTTTTGATGCCATTTTCATGAGAGAGCAGCTCACGCTCAATTAAGCTCGAAAACGATCCCTGATCCTTGCGCACCTCGCTGCGATTCCATGCAATTTGCAGGCTCAAGAGGATCTGGGGCTTCCAATATGGCGCCGCCCGCCGGAGACTTTTACCTTGGCCGATATTTTTCATGCGATATTTCTGGAGTTCTACCAGCCGCCCGGGCGGCTGCGCGATTTGATGGGGGCGGACCCTTCTCAGTTGCGCAGAATTCTTCTGGCCTGTGAGCGGCTGGCCCGCCACGCACACAAATACTCGGATGTGGCGCGTTTGCAAGTGGCCTTTTCGCCGGTTTTGCTCGAGCAAATGCAAGATCCCGCCGTGATCGATGCATTTCGCAAGGAAGTGGATATTCCCACGCTGCTTGCTTCTATAGGCGAAAGCCGCGCGATCGAACTTGTTGGCAGCGGTTATCGGCATTCCGTGCTGGCATTGATTCCCGATCAAGACCGGCGAGCGCAATTGCAACGTGAACGAGATGTGTTGATGCGCACCTTCGGCCGCGCGCCGCGTGGTTATCGGCCGCCTGCGGACATTTTTACACCGGCGCTCATTTCGCTGTTGCGGGAGGCGGGGTTCGAGTATCTGATGTTGCCGGCCGATCAATTAGTGGATGCGACCGGTGGCGCGCCCGATCCCTGGCGTGCCTATCGTCTGTGCGCCGACGAAACCTGTCTCCCGGTCGTGCCTTTGGACAATGGCTTTTCGAGGGCTCAGGCCGAAGGACTCGAGGCCCCGTGGTTTGCAGATGCAGTGCGTGACGGGGTGGCGCTTGCCATGCCGTCCGCTAATGATTCTTACCTGCTCGCTACCGGCTCGCCAGGGGATGAGGGCTGGTTTCTGAATGAAAACGACGCAGCAGGGTTCTTCGGCCGCTTCTTTTCGCCTTGCATGGAATTCTGCGAGGTTGGGCGTTATCCATTACAGCCTGTTTTCCTGTCTGCCTACTTGCGCTCTTTTCCGCCCGACATGGAGATATCACTAGCGCGACCCCAAGCGGCAGCGGAGTTGCTCGAGGCCGATCCTGCCTTGCAAACTATTCACGCCAGACTGGAAAAGCTCGCCCACTCCCTTGCCAAGGCGCAGTCGGCCGCCAACTCATCTTTCTGGGAAAAAGCGCGAGAATCCCTCTTACGGGCGGAAGACGGCGCCTTGCTGCTGGGCAATGTAACCGCACGCGCACAGGCCGCGCGTTTCCTCGACGAGGCAGAGGCATTTCTGGCCTCGCTCGAAGCGCCTGAAGACAAGGCTCTCTCAAGGAAAGGCGGAGCAGCTCAATCGGCGGCCGCAAAGGGAAGAAGAAAACCAAAAAAGACGTCCACTGCCCGCAAAACCACGCGCCAAGGTCAGTTATCGACCGCTTCAAAGGCAACGGAGGGTGCCGCCAAGCGGTCAAAAAGCAATGAAACAAAGGCGCCAGCTGTGGAGCAATCCGTGAAAAGCGCTGACAAGAAAGCCACGCGCGCCGCCCCAGTTTCTCCCGCTGGCGAAGAGAAAAAGCCCGCGGTGCGATCCCGCAAGGCCAAGCCGGCACGCGCCATGACGGCTGCCGGCGGATCACAATCCGCTACCAAGGCCAAATCCGTTTCCGCAAAGAAAACACCGCCAACTTCAACGCAGGGAACAAAGCCTTCACGAAAAGAGTCATAGGAAGGCAATCAACCGCTCATTATGAAAGAAGACACTGATACCATGAGAGGCATGCTGGATAATATGAGCGAAGACGCCGGGCAGATGATGGGGCAGGAAGAACTCCAGCGTGTCGCCAAAGAATTGTCAGCCCGACCATTGCCCCAGTCGAGGGGGACATGGCTGCAAGTCTTGCCGGTTGATCCCAGAACCTTGTATGCGTATTGGCATATTGACAGGCGCGATTGGCACGAGGGGCGTGATTCTTTGGGTTCAAACGCTGACCAGGCCGTGTTGGCGCTGAAATTCCGTGATAGCACGGGGACGGCAGCTTTCGATGTCATACTCGAAGAGCGATGTGGTAAACGCTACATCACTCTATGGCACTCCGGTCGGGATTATCGCGTAGAACTCGGCTTTGCCGGCAAGCGGACATTCCAGGTCCTGGCTGCTTGCGAGAATGTCAGCACGCCTGGCGTCGAATCGACGCCGGAAGATGAGCATTTCCAGCTTGCCCCGGTGCTCGAATCCGCCCCCTCTGTGGCCGCCAGAGAATCTGCTTCTGCCTGGTTTGAGGAAGCCGCGCTGGAGAAGCTCGCGCCGCGCACTGAAGAGGAGGAAGTGGTGGATTTCCCCCTGTCCATGCACCGTGCACCGATTCGGGATGCGTTGACGTTTCTCGATCTCTCGGGAGGCGCTGCCTCTGAAATCTCGGCGCCAACAGCATCAGAAGGCAACGAAACACCCTCGCTTTGCAGGCCAGAGGCGAATGTCCCATCAGAAAATTTCCCGCAGATCGATGTGGACCAACTTGCCTTGTACAGTCATAACGCACGGCGATTCAGACAAGACGCAAACCGAGTGGATGAACTGCCGCCTCTTCCCGGAACTTTCCCAACATCGGCAATAGTCAATAACATACAGCCCATACCGATGCCGAGCGGAAACACTGCGGCTGCGTCCCCTCTGGCCGCAGGGAAAGAGCGCGCTTGTTTTTCCGCGCGTCTTGTAGACTTTTCTTCGAGCAGTGACAATTCTTCTGCTTGGCCGCATCGACGCATGTTGCGCTGAACCTGGCCGGGAAATTGAGCAAAGGCATGGAAAGCCAAAGATCCTTTTCCGCCATCGTGTTGCATGCGCATTTGCCCTATGTCAGGCATCCCGAACACCGGCGATTTAATGAAGAGCTGTGGCTGTTCGAGGCGATCACCGAAACCTATCTGCCGCTGATCTCCATGCTGGAGAGGCTCGCCGAGGATGGCCTGCGCCACTGCCTGACGCTTTCGCTTTCTCCGACCCTGCTTACCATGCTCGAGGATCCCTTGCTCAAGGCCCGTTACCAAGAGCATTTGCAGCGATTGGGGGCGCTTGCGCGCGAGGAATCACGGCGCTTACGAAAGGAAGCAGGCTTCGGGCCGGTGGCGCACTTTTATCGCGAGCGCATCGAGGCGATCCGCAAGCAATGGGAAGCGCATAACGGCGATTTGATCAGTGCCTTTTCGACCTTGCGCGCCCAAGGCGTGGCAGAGCTGATCACTTCCGCGGCGACCCATGCCTATCTGCCGTTGCTGCGCGCCGATCCAGCTTCGATTCGCGCCCAGCTTCAGTTGGGCGCACTGACTTTCAGGCGTTTTTTCGGCGTTCCAGCCGAAGGCGTGTGGCTGCCGGAATGCGGTTATTTTCCTGGCCTCGAAGATGAAATCGCCCGTGCAGGGTTTCGTTATTTCTTTGTCGACAGCCACGGCATTGAACAGGCGACTCCAAGACCTCGTGATGGGGTGACGGCGCCGTTGGTGTGTGAGAATGGCGTTGCCGTCTTCGGCCGGGATCCTTTGAGTTCGCGTCTCGTCTGGAGTCGGGAGGAAGGATATCCTGGCGATCCGCTGTATCGCGATTTCTATCGTGACATCGGTTTTGAGCGCCCTCTCGATGCACTGCACCCTTTCCTGCTGGACGGTCAAAGCCGCATTCACACGGGGCTCAAGTATCACCGCATCACCGGCCCAGCTGACGACAAGCTGCCTTACCAGCCGGAAATCGCAGCCCGACGGGCTGAGCTGCACGCCGAAGATTTTCTTGCCCGCATCGCCCATGCCGCCCGTGAGGGGAAGGCGCGTGGCGACGGCTCGCCTTCGATCAGGGTGTCTTTGTACGATGCCGAATTGTTCGGCCACTGGTGGTTCGAAGGCCCGCTCTGGCTGGAAGCCGTGATTCGCCGCCAGATGCTGGAGCGCAAGGAGCCGGCGCTGGTGACGCCCTCGGTCTATCTGCAAGGTGTACGGCGTTTACAATGCGCAACACCGGCGGCTTCCAGTTGGGGAGATGGCGGGTACAATGCGTTTTGGCTCAATCCGGACACTGACTGGATGTATCCTCTACTCCATCAAGCAGGGCGGCAGATGCAAACGCTGGCCAAACGATTCGGCCAAGAGAAGCCGGATTCGCTGGCGGGGCGTGCCCTTCGCCAGGCGGGACGCTCCCTGTTGCTGGCGCAAGCTTCGGACTGGGCGTTTCTGCAAAGAACCGGGACGGCAGGGAGCTATGCCGATCGGCAGGTGCGGGCGCACCTGCAGCGCTTCGATTATCTGCGCGCGTGCCTTGAAGATCAGGCGCTGGACGAACGCCGCCTGCAAGCGCTGGAGACGATGGATCACATTTTCCCGGAGTTCGATCCCGCGATCTTTGCGGAGCCGTCGCTTGCCTGATTCAGGTGGATTGCCAGCGCCCCTCTATGCATGCTTTATCGCTGAGCGGATGAAACACACGGGTTAGGATCCCGGCGGTACCAAGGAGAAAGTTCAAGATGTATATCGCAATGGTGGCATCAGAATGTGCGCCGGTAGCCAAGGTGGGTGGCCTGGCGGACGTCATCCATGGCCTGTCGCGCGAGTTGCAGCGGCGCGGCGAAGCGGTGGAGGTGTTTTTGCCCATGTACGATTGCATGAGCTACGACCGCATCGAAGGCCTGGAGCAATGCTGGGCCGATTTGTGGGTGCCCTATTACAGCGATGGCATTTTCTGCGATGTGTTTCGCGGTCGGGTGGACGGCATAAATGCCTGCTTCATCAAGCCGCGCTCGCGGGAAAATTTCTTCGACCGGGGCGCGTATTACGGCCAGGAAGACGATCCGGCCCGTTTCGCTTTTTATTCCCGCGCGGCGCTCGAATTCATGTACAAGAGCGGGCGCCGCCCGGATGTCATTCATTGCCACGATTGGCAAACGGGCCTTGTGCCGGTGGCGTTGTTCGAAATCTATCAGGCGCTCGGCATGGAGCGTACGCGCGTATGCTATACCCTCCACAATGTCCATCATCAAGGAATCACCGGCCCGCATATCCTGCATCAAAGCGGGCTGGGCATGCACTTGATGAGTCCTGAGAAATTGGGTGACAACGAGCATCCGGGGGCGGTGAATCTGATGAAAGGAGGCATCGTCTATTCCAATTTCGTTACCACTGTCTCGCCGAGTTATGCTGACGAAATCCGCTGGACACCGCTGGGCCATGGTCTGCAGTCTACGCTTAACACCCACGCGGCCAAGTTCGGCGGGGTATTGAACGGCGTCGACTACGGCACCTGGAATCCGGAGATCGACCCGCAGTTGCCGTATCACTATACGCCAGCGGATCTTGCCGGTAAGTTCCGCGACCAGCAGGCGCTGCGCCAGCGCCTGTGGCTACAAAATCGGTTCAAACCCGTGGTTGCTGTCGTCAGCCGCCTCGATGCGCAAAAAGGGATCCATCTGATCAGTCATGCGCTGTTCTTCGCCCTGGCCAACCGCGCTCAGTTCGTGTTGCTGGGATCGGCTTCGGATGCCTCCATAGATGCGCATTTCCGCGCCCTCAAGGCACGTTTTAACGATCATCCGGATTGCCACCTGGAGCTTGGGTACGACGAAGAATTGTCGCATCTGATCTATGCCGGCGCGGACATGCTGGTCATTCCCAGCGCCTTCGAGCCTTGTGGTCTGACCCAGATCATCGCCATGAAATACGGTACCGTTCCAGTCGTGCGCGCAACCGGTGGGCTGGCCGACACCGTGTTTGATGCCAATTACAGCGACAAGCCTTTCGAGCAGCGCACCGGTTTTACTTTCAATGACTTCGATGAGGCCGGCCTCGAAAGTGCCCTGGGACGGGCCATCGGACTGTGGTACGACTATCCGCGCTATTTTTCCCAGTTGATGCGAAACAGCATGCACCAGGATTATTCATGGAAGCAGCCGGCTGACCATTATCTGAACATTTACCGCCATATTCTTTCCTAATGGCAACCCAATCCGGAAAAATCTCTGTGTCCGTACCCCCGCCGTGGGCGGCGGGCATCGAAGGATTGAATGCCGAACAGGCCGCCAAAGCCCGCACCCGAGGTGAAGTCAATGTGGCGCCAATGCAGACCAGCCGCAGCCTGGCCAGCATTGTGTATGCAAACGTATTCACCCGTTTCAATGCGATACTCACGGTGTTGCTAGGGTTCATACTCGCGCTCGGCTCGCCGGCTGATGCCTTGTTTGGCGTCGTGTTGGTCGTCAATACAGCCATAGGCATCATTCAAGAATGGCGCGCCAAGCGCACCCTCGACCGTCTGTCCATCGTCGTGGTTTCCAAAGCGACGGTCATTCGTGACGGTCTTCTGGAAAAGATTGCCGCAAAGGACATTGTTAAGGGTGATGTCATCATCGTCGCCACCGGCGAACAAATCCCCACCGATGGCGAGGTGCTGGCCAGCGATGGTCTGGAGGTGGACGAATCTCTATTGACCGGTGAATCCGTGCCAGTGCAAAAAAACGTTGGTGCAAAGCTGCTCTCCGGAACTGTCGTCACTGCCGGCCAAGGCGCTTACCGAGCCACCCGGGTCGGTGAACAGGCATGGGCTGCGCGAGTGGCCAAGGAAGCGCGCACCTTCAAATTGAGCCGCTCGGAACTGCAGGCAGGCATCGATCGGATTTTGCAAGTCATCGGCTGGATCCTGGGGCCGGTCGCGGTGGTGCTGTTTATATCGCAGAGAGCGGTCTCGGGCACCTTTGCCGATGCAACGGTGGCCACGATTTCGGGCCTGGTGGGAATGATCCCCCAGGGACTGGTATTGCTCACCAGCGTAGCGTTCGCCGTAAGCGTCATTCGCTTGGGTCGGCGTAAGGCGTTGGTGCAGGAATTGCCCGCAGTGGAGGTGCTTGCGCGGGTCGATGCGCTGTGTTTCGACAAGACGGGCACCTTGACTACCGGCGAGCTGGTGCTGGAAAAAGTCGATGCGCTCGATGCCGGCCCGCTTGCCGAACAGGCGATCGGGGCATTCGTGCGTGCCTTCGGGCAAACCGAGGATCCCATGCTGAAGGCAATTGCAAAAGCCATTCCCGATCCGGGTTGGCAGATCGAGAAAACCATCCCGTTTTCTCCCCAACGGCGATGGAGCGCGGCGTCTTTCGCCAAAAAAGGCGCATGGGTACTGGGTGCTCCGGAGGTGATCCTTCAGGCGGCTGGCAATCCGACGGCATGGGGCGAACGTGTCCATTCGCTGGCCAAGGCGGGTTACCGCGTCTTGCTGTTGGCGAAAACGAAAGACTTGGCGGATGATGTAGTTGGCAGGGGGCATCTGCAAGCCCAACCCTGCGCCCTCGTCTTGTTGACCGAGTCCTTGCGCGACGATGCCGCCCAGACCATCGCGTTTTTCCGCGAACAGGGCGTGGCGTTAAAGGTGATTTCGGGCGACAACCCATTGACCGTCGCTGCGGTGGCCCGAGCGGCGGGCATAGCCGGCGCCGATGCGCCCGTTGATGGCGGGGTTTTGCCGGACGATGAAGCCAAGCTCGCTTCTATGGTGGAGTCGCACGCGGTTTTTGGCCGCATTGGACCGCAACAGAAAAAGGCCATGGTCGTTGCCTTGCAAGAGCGCGGACACACGGTGGCCATGCTCGGAGATGGCGTCAACGACGTGCTGGCCATCAAACAGGCCGATCTCGGCTTGACGGTGGGAAGTGCTGCACCGGCTTGCAAAGCGGTGGCCAAGATCGTACTCACCGATGGGCGTTTTGGCGTGCTGCCGCGCGTCGTTTCGGAGGGGCGCCGGGTGCTCGCCAACATCGAGCGCGTGGCGGTGTTGTTTCTCACTAAAACCACCTATGCGACCCTCATCAGCCTGGTAGTGGGCGTATTGTTCTGGCCGTTCCCGCTGCTTCCGCGGCAATTCAGCCTGATCGATGCCTTCACTATCGGCGTACCGGCTTTCTTATTGTCATTAGGACCCGCGCGCCAGCGATTCCGGCCGGGTTTTCTGCACCGCGCCCTGATTTTTTCGGTTCCGGCAGGTTGTCTCATCGCTCTTTGCGCATTGCTTGCGCTTGCATTTACCCGTGCCGGCCTGACGCTGGAGGAACAACGCAGTCTCGCCACGGCAATCATTTCCGTGCTGGGACTGATAGTGTTGATGCTCGTTTCCCGTCCGCTTCTTTCCTGGCGAGGCTGGTTGCCACTCTCCATGGCGGCGGTGATAGCAGCCGCGTTCGCTTGGCCGGTTTCTCGCACATTTCTCAATCTTTCCATTCCCTCATTGTTCCCGTAAACAGATTGCATGGACGAAATCGAATCTTTCAGCCTCGACCCCGCTCCCGGAGAATGGGATGCCTTGCGCGAAAAAGGGCATCGCATGCTCGATGACATGTTTGACTATCTCGAACATCTACGCGAGCGTCCAGTGTGGCAGCCGCCGCCTACCGAGGTGTGCGCGCACTTCGCTGAGCCCTTGCCCGAATCAGGTGCGGAGCTAGAAGCCCTGCACGCTCGTTTTATGCAGGAAATCGTGCCCTATGCGGTAGGCAACGCACATCCGGCTTTCATGGGCTGGGTACACGGCGGTGGAACGCCTGTTGGCATGCTGGCCGAGATGCTGGCCGCCGGACTCAACGCCAACCTGGGCGGGCGCAACCAGATGCCGGTCGAGGTGGAGCGGCAGATCGTACGCTGGATGCGGGCGCTGTTCTGTTTCCCGCAATCGGCCAATGGCGTATTCGTATCCGGCACCTCGACCGCGAATTTCGTCGCCTTGTTGGTCGCGCGCACCGCGCGCCTGGGCTGTGCGGTGCGCCGTCAGGGATTGGCCGGTCGCCGATTGCTGGCCTATGCCTCGGCGGGAGCGCATTCCAGCCTCGCGCGGGCGATGGATATGGCCGGTCTTGGCGGCGAGGCATTGAGACGGATTCCGCTGGATAGCGAAGGCCGCATGAACGTGACCGCTTTGCATGCCGCGATTCGTGCTGATCGCGACTCTGGAGGCGAGCCTTTTTTCATCGCCGCGACCGCCGGAAGCGTGGACACCGGCGCCATTGACCCCTTGCCAGAGATAGCCGCGATCGCCCGCAGCGAAGCGCTTTGGTTTCACGTCGATGGAGCCTTCGGTGCTCTGGCCAGGCTTTCGCCGTCCCTGGCAGCAAAGCTGGGGGGCATCGAACAGGCCGACTCGATCGCCTGTGATTTCCACAAGTGGCTGCATGTCCCCTACGACGCCGGCTTCGCCTTGCTGCGCGATGGCGATCAACAACTGGCCACCTTCAGTAACGAAGCGGACTATCTGGGGCGAGAAACGCGGGGGCTTGCCGGAGGTTCGCCATGGCCCTGCGATCTCGGCCCGGAATTGTCACGCGGTTTTCGGGCACTCAAAACCTGGTTTACGCTCAAAGCTTACGGCACCGAGCGCCTCGCCCGCGTTATTGAAGGATGTTGCCGTCTGGCGTGTTATCTTGCCCAGCGGATCGAAGACGAAGACGAACTCGAATTACTGGCGCCGGTTGCGCTGAACATTGTCTGTTTCCGCTATCGCGCCGGCGAGGCGGCGGATGACATCAATCGCGACATAGTCATTGCCTTGCATGAAGCAGGTGTGGCGGCGCCATCCACGACCCGTCTGAACGGCAGGCTGGCGATTCGTTGCGCCATCGTCAATCACCGTACCAACCAGGGCGATATAGACACTCTGCTGGAAGGCGTGCTGGCGCAAGGGAGAAAATTGTCTGGAGACGCGCATGAATGATGAAAGCGAAAGGGGGTATCTGGGCCTGGCGGCATTGATGCGGCTGAATTTCGAAGGACAAAGCTTGCAATCTATCGCCGAGGAACTCATTCGCCGCGCGAAAGCCGACCCTGGAAACGCCGCCTCCATGCTGGATCTCGCCATCGCGCTGGAGCTCAATTTGCAACCCGAGCTTGCGCGCGCAGCCCAGGCCGAGGCATTGAAGACCCAGGCTCTGTACCACTTGCCGGCGGCGGGCGATACCAGCCTGCGTCTGCTCGCGCTGATGGCTCCGGGCGACATCTCCACCAATGCGCCGTTGGATCTGCTGCTGGAAGACAGCGATGTGTCGCTGGATCTTTTGTACGTCGGCGCGGGCGTGGCGCCAGCGAAGGAATTGCCCGATCACGACGTGATGTTCGTCGCCATGGGCGAGTCGGAGGCCACCCGCCCGCTGCTGCAGCAGCTTGAACCGGTGGTGGCCGCGTGGCCGCGTCCGGTGATCAACCCGCCGCGCAAAATCCTGCAAACTTCCCGCGACGAAGCCTATGCGCGTCTGCACCCACTGCCCAAAGTGGCGATGCCGGCCGTCAAACGCATCGAGCGCGCCGCTCTGGAACAGGTATTATGCGGCAAGGCGGCGATCGAGGGCCTCTCCATTCCAGCCTTCCCCTTCATCATTCGACCGCTGGATTCGCATGCAGGCCATGATCTGGAGAGAATCGGTTCGAGCGCCGATTTGCGCGCTTATCTGGACAAGGTAAAAAAGGGTTGTTTTTTCGTTTCGCCCTTTGTCGATTACAAAAGCCCCGACGGACTGTATCGCAAGTACCGCTTGGCGCTCATCGACGGAACCCCGTTTGCGGTTCACATGGCCATTTCTTCGCACTGGATGATCCACTATCTCAATGCTGGCATGCGTGAAAGCAAAGAAAAACGCGCCGAAGAAGCCCGTTTCATGGAAAACTTCCATGCCGATTTCGCCATCCGCCATCATCTCGCTCTTTCCGGCATTCATGAAGCACTGGCGCTGGATTATCTGGTCATCGACTGCGCCGAGACGCCTTCAGGCGAGCTGTTGGTGTTCGAAGTGGACACGGGCGGGGTGGTGCATGCCCTCGATCCGCCCGATATTTTTCCTTATAAACGGCCGGCAATGGAAAGGATCTTCGCGGCTTTTCGCGAGTTGTTATCCCAGCGCGCTCGTTCAGCGAAAGGGTAGACGTCTTCCTTCGCCCAAAATCAATCACATTGCTTATAGCGTTATTTTTCGCTGGATTGCCGGCGGTAATCCCCCCGAAAATTAGCGGCGCTCAAAAGTAGAATTTTCCCGCAATCTACACGCAGGAGATTCTGCATGAAAAAGTCACGTTATTCCGATAGCCAGGAGTCTGGCGATCCTCAAACAGGCCGAGAATGGTGTAGCCCGTTCCAGAGCGCTGTCGCGAACATGGCATGAGCAGCGCCACCTTTTACAAATGGCGCGCAAAGTATGGTGGCAGGGCCGCAACTTTCTTACTGATCTTGCTTTTGTGCGCGGTAACGGTCGATCTGGTCGATCAGGGCGGCAAGATCCATATCCAATAATCGGCCGCTTTCACGCAGTTCGTCGATTTCTTTTTGGGTGATGGCGCCGCCGCGTGTTCGCCATTTGAGCGCCAGGTTGAGCGCCAGCTCATGCAAGTGATCGTGGTGCGCTGTCAGCTTGACGTATTCCGGCAGAAAGCTGTAGCGTTTTCCATGGTTTCGTAACCACCGGCCAAGCGTGCAGTGGGTGGCGTCCAGACATTCGGAAATGGCAGGTAAATCCTGATGCGAAGAAGCGGAGGCAAGCGAGTCTAGAAGAAGCTGGAGATGGTGACGGTGTGATGTTCTGGCCAACAGCAAAGCGAGATCGTTATGGGTGAGGTGGCTTTCTCTCCATCTCGCCCATTCGGCAGGGGGCTGCCAGCGGGCTTGCCACTCGGCCAGTTCGCTTGCGGGCATGGGCGGGGAGATAAGAAAACCCTGGCCCTGTTGGCAGCCTAACTGGAGCAGGAGCTCGCCTTGCTCCAATGTCTCGATTCCTTCCGCCACCACCTCCATGCCGATCAGTTGAGCCGATACGAGGGCGCCGGAAACAATCGCCAATGCGCGTGGCGCGTTGAGCAGTTTTTGCACAAACCGCTTGTCCAGTTTCAACTGGCTGGCAGGGAGTTCCTGTAGATAGGTCAGGGAGGCGTTGCCGGTGCCGAAATCGTCGAGGGCAATGCCGAGACCACGCTCGCGGCAGGCTTCAAGAACTTCCCGCGTGCGTTCCAAATCGTTGAGCGCGGCACGTTCGGTCACTTCGAGCTCGATCCAGTGCGCCGTATGGGGGTGGTTTGCAAGCAGTTCATCGATGTCGTCGATGAATTCTTCATCCAGAATATGTTCCGCTCCTATATTGACGGCAATGCTGAGCGCATTGCCCTGAGCATGCCATTTTTCCACTTGTCGCGCCGCATTGAAGAGCGCGGCTCTACCCAAGCGGCGACTGAGATGGCGAGACTCCTCGATGGCAGTAATGAATTCGGCCGGGGTTTTGAGTAGTTCGCCGTCCCGCCAGCGGGCCAGGGCTTCTACGCCGAAAAGATGGCCGCGGGCCAGATCGAGCTTGGGTTGATAATGGAACTCGATCTGCCCTGAATCGAGCGCGCGCGCCAGGCGGTTTTGCAGCGTCATGATCTGGCGCCTTTGTTGCTCGGCGGCATGTTCGAACAGGCGGTACGTATGGCGGCCCGCGTCTTTTGCCTGATACATCGCCATGTCGGCATGCCTTAGCAATTCCTGGGAGTCCGCGTCGTCCAGAGGGTAGATCGTCAATCCAATGCTGGCGCCGACCAGCAGGTTCTTGTCTTCTATGCGGATAGGGCGTCCAAGGCATTCGAGAAGACGTTTGACGGTGAGTTCGGCATTTGTAATATCATTCAGATCGGTGAGCACGAGGCCGAACTCATCTCCGCCCAACCTCGCGAGGGTGTCGCTATGGCGCAAAAGAGTTTTGATTCGCTTTGCCACCGCCATCAATACCTGATCTCCTGCCGCGTGGCCGAAATGATCGTTGATGTTCTTGAAGCCATCGAGATCAATGATGCCGATGGCCATGAGTTGTTGCCGCCGCTGGCTTTGATGCATGCCGTGCTGCAGGCGGTCCATGAACAAGCGGCGATTGGGCAGATTGGTCAATGGATCGCGCAGTTGGCTGTCGCGCAAGTCGAGCACGCGTTCAGCCAATTCGGCGAAGGCATGAAAAAGCGCGGAATCAATCCGGCTCAGATAGCGGTTGCTGGAAACATGGATGACCCCTATGCCGCGCAAGCCTTTTGGATTGCCGAAAGGGACGATGATGGCGGCAGCATCCGCCTGGCCTCTTGTCCACCAGCCGGGCGGTTGGCCGGTGGAGCCCGAGACAATAACGGGCTGGTCGCTGTCAATGGCTGCCCACAAAGGATCCTGTGATTCATAAGGCACGGAGATGTCCTTCCAAATCCTCTCATCGCCTGCGCCGAACAAGGGGCGTATGGGTGTTTTCGTGTTCTCTACGAAGGTGAACCAAATGGCGGCAACGCCTTCTATTTGTTCCGCCAACTCCTGGCACAGGCGGGAAAAAACAGCTTCCGGATCGGGCTTGGTACCCAAATCCATCGCGGCCGACAGCAGAGAAAGGGCGATCCGCTGTTGGTTTTGGTTCGTATTTTGGCGGGATTCAAGCAAGCAAAGGATTCTAGAGATCAGATTGCATCTGAGCCAATCACGCAGAACTTCTCTTGCCGGAGGATCGGGGAGCAGATCGAGAAGCCGCGTTTGCGCCCGGTCATACAAGTCGAATATCTGCCGAATAGAGCGCGAATCCGTAGCGGCGGGAAGAATCGTGGTGCCAGCGGTTCCCGTCTCAAGGGCCGCTTTGAGGCGAAAGACGATTTCGCTCAGCAGGCTGTCATTTTCCTTCTCGGCGTCGCGTGCGAGATTATCCAATTGCTGAAGAAAGGCTGGGTCGTTGCCGAAGCGGCGAATCACTTCGTTGTTTTGTTCCAGTGAAGGGCAAAAGCCTTGTAAATAAATGGAATCAATGGAGGATGATGTCATCTGCGTTTGTCCGGGGATATCGCATTGATCGGCCAATAAAAATTTTTTAATAATTAGAAGCTAACCGGTAGCTTAACAGAATCCACGGTCTGTAAATAGGCGGCAAAAAGGCTTTCGATTTTTTTGGGCGTCATGCGCTATGCTCTCGTTTCTTTATTGTTTGGAGATTCACATGCACGAAGTTCTCGCTCTCACGCCTCAGATGATGGTGGTGCTTGGCCTGTTGGCTTTCACAGTGTTTTTGTTCGTTTCCGAGATCGTGAGGGTGGACGTGGCCGCAGTAATCGTCATGGTCATTCTGGGTTTGCTGACGCTGGTGCCTGGCCTTGAGAAGATCGTGGATGCCCGCCGCTTGTTCGAGGGATTTTCGAGTAACGCGGTAATGTCCATCGTCGCGGTGATGATTATTGGCGCGGGGTTGGACAAGACCGGCATGATGGGGCGGCTTGCGGCCTGGATTCTGCGTGTCGGGGGAAAGACCGAGACGCGATTGATCCCCATGATTTCGGGTACCGTGGGCATCATTTCCAGTTTTATGCAGAATGTCGGCGCGGCGGCGCTGTTTTTGCCTGTGGTGTCGCGTGTCTCGGCGCGCTCCGGCGTGCCCATGTCCCGCCTGCTGATGCCCATGGGCTACTGCGCCATTCTGGGCGGCACGGTTACGCTGGTGGGTTCCAGCCCCCTTATTCTGCTCAACGACCTGCTGCCCAAGGGGGTTGAGCACTTCAAGCTGTTCGATGTGACCCCGATCGGCCTGGCGCTGATCGCTACGGGCATTCTCTATTTCGTATTGGCGGGGCGTTACGTGTTGCCAACGGGAGGCGGCGAGAGCGCTGGCACCGAGGATTTGCGAGAGTATCTGCGCGAACTCTATGGTCTGGATCTTGAACTACGCGAGGCGCGCCTTCTGGAAAGAAGCGACCTGGTGGGGCAGCGCGTGGGCAAGATCGAGGCGCGCGAAGGGGTACATATCATCGGTGCCGTTGTCGATGGCTTGCCGGTGGTGGCGCCATCACGCGACACTGTACTTGGCGCCGGAGAGCGCATCGCGGTGGCTGCGGACGAGAAGCAGCTTGAAGCGTGGTTGAGCACCCATCATTTGCAGGCCATGGCCGAATTCGAGGTGTTCGGCGAACTGCTCGCTCCGACCCGCGCGGGCATCGCCGAGGTGGCCATCCCGCCGCGATCACATCTGATTGGCCGGACGATCGGTGAGATCGCCATGCGCAAGACCTATGGGCTTGCGGTTTTGGCGGTCCATCGCGGCGGCAAAACCTTGCGTGACAACTTGCGGGATCTGACGCTCGCTGCCGGCGACACGCTGGTGTGCCATTGCACATGGGCTTCGTTGGCCCGGGTTGGGCGTGACCGGGATTTCGCCCTTGTCACCACCGAATTTCCGCACGAGGAGGAACGCCCGCACAAGACCCTGTCTGCGCTGTTTTTTTTCCTTCTCGCCATAGGTCTGGTGTTGTTTTCTCCATTGCGGTTGTCGGTATCGCTGATGGTCGGCGCGATAGGCATGGTCATTACCGGCGTTCTGCATATGGACGAGGCGTATCGCGCGGTGGACTGGAAGACGGTGTTTTTGCTCGCGGCCCTGATTCCGCTGGGTATGGCCATGGAGCAGACCGGCACCGCTGCCTGGGTGGCGGCCCACACATTGGATCTTCTGCATGGCGTGCCGCTGTGGGGCATCGAGGCAGTGGTGGCGATTCTGGCGACCCTTTTCAGCCTGGTGATGTCGAACGTGGGCGCTACGGTGTTGTTGGTGCCTCTGGCGGTGAGCATGGCTGTGGAGGTAGGGGGGGATCCTCGCCTGTTCGCGCTGATCGTCGGGCTTGCCACCTCTAATTCCTTCATCATTCCCACCCATCAGGTCAATGCGCTGATCATGGGGCCAGGCGGCTATCGGGTGAAGGATTATCTCAAGGCGGGCGGCGTCATGACCGTGCTGTTTCTGGTGGTCATGCTGGTGATGCTGAATGTGCTCTATTGAGGCTATAACAGTAATGGCTGGCGTCCACCGCCCCGGCATCGTTAAAATGAGTGAATTGGCCGGACTGCCCTTGCAGTCATGCCGCGTCGGTTTTACAACCAATCCATGAGGAGAATGCTTATGTCGAAGAAACACCCTGTCATCGCAGTCACTGGTTCGTCCGGCGCCGGCACGTCCACCGTCAAGCGCGCTTTCGAACATATTTTCCTGCGCGAAAACATCAAGCCGGTCGTCATCGAGGGCGACAGTTATCACCGCTACAACCGCGTGGAAATGAAGCAGGCCATGCAGCGCGCTGCCGAACAGGGCAATAATCATTTCAGCCATTTCGGCCCCGAGGCCAATCTGTTCGACAAGCTGGAGGAAACCTTCCGCGTTTATGGCGAAACGGGCACTGGCAAGAAACGTTATTACCTGCACAGCGATGAAGAAGCCGCCGAACACAATACGCGGCTCGGCACTTCACTGAAAGCCGGAGAATTCACGCCGTGGGAAGACATTCCTCCGGGCACCGATCTGCTTTTTTATGAAGGATTGCACGGTGGTGTGGCAACCGATGATGTCGATGTGGCGGCGCAAACGGATTTGCTGATCGGCGTGGTACCGATCGTCAATCTGGAATGGATTCAGAAGATTCATCGCGACAAGGCCGAGCGCGGCTATGCGCCGGAGGCCACGGTCCAAACCATTTTGCGTCGTATGCCCGATTATGTGCGCTACATCACACCTCAATTCTCGAGAACGGACATCAACTTCCAGCGCGTGCCACTGGTCGATACTTCCAATCCGTTCATTGCTCGCGACATTCCGACGCCTGACGAAAGTCTGGTCATTATCCGTTTCAAGGATCCGGCCAAGTTCGACGTGGATTTCTCTTATCTTTTGTCTATGATCAAGGATTCCTTCATGTCGCGGCGCAACGATCTGGTCGTACCCGGCGGCAAGATGGGTTTCGCGATGGAAATCATCCTTACGCCTATTATTCACCGCATATTGGCTGAGCGGGGCTGAAATGTCGGGCGTAACGGCGGCGACCTTTGGCCTGTGAAGCCAAGATGACCGCGAAATCTCCCCTTGGGCGTTTTTTGGATCGTTATGCCGGCCGCACCTTGATCGTGCATTCCGGTTTCCCGCCGCAGTGGCTGGAAGAGCTGCTCAAGCAGCCGGGTGGAGGAGGGCATTTTCGCGTTGATACGCGTCAGATCGCCAGCGGCCGGCAAACGCCGGTGGAATGGCTGCTTCAGCGGCATGTCTTGCCGCTGAATCTGCCCCATCCCTTGGTGATCAAGGTCAGTCGGCAAGCGATTTATATGCGCCATCTGACCCGCGCCGGCGAGGTGGTGCATCCGAGTGAAATCTACTGGTTCGTGGAGGAGATCGAAGACCGCCATCATGCGCGATTGCTGATCGAAGGTGCGAATCTTGCTGCCGAGCGAGGTCTCGATCCAGCCGAGAACGAGGCGAAAGCGTTTCTTGATTCACTCGGTGGACTTTGAGCTGCGGGATTTTTGCTTTTACTCTCAAGACTGAAAGCCTAGGGCTGCACTCAGGATTTGCGTGCGCGGGCTTTTTGACAGCGATCTGCGATGCAGCGCGGGGCTCGATATGCGCCGCATTGCAAGGAGGCACTTTATGTCAGGGGTTGATCTGTCCGTCCTGACCATGGCGATTGTCATGGCGATCGGCGTGCTTGCGTTTTTGTTTAGTGAAAAAACCGGCATTTCCTATGTGCCGATCCTGATATTGCTCGGAATCGTGGCCGGTCCGGTGCTAAACATGATCCAGCGCGATGAGGCGCATCAGATGTTCGATTATGCACGCGTGTTCGGACTGGTCGTGATCCTCTTTGCCGAAGGCCATAATCTTAAATGGCCTTTGTTGAAGAAACATTTCGCCACCATCGGCATACTGGATACGCTGGGTCTTTTGATCACGGTCGCTGTCGCCACAGTCGCGTTTTCCTGGCTGTTTCATGCCCCTTGGGCCGTGGGATTTCTATTCGGGGCGATCATCGCCGCCACCGATCCGGCGACCTTGATCCCCTTATTCAAGCAATACACCGTGCCGGAGGACATGCGGGCGGTGCTGGTAAGCGAATCTATATTCAACGATCCGCTGGGTATCGTGTTGACCATGCTGGCGATTGCCCTGCTGGTGCCCCAAGCGGGAGGCGGCCTGCTGGCGTGGATTACGCCGCATACAGGGCTGATGCCGGCTGCGGCGATCTATTTTTTTTATCAGGTGTTGATTTCGGCGGCGCTCGGAGTGGCGCTCGGCTTGATCGGTTATCGCCTCATCCATGTCTTTCATTTGGAATCTTTTGCTGAAATGTACGCCTTTGCCTTGGCGTTTGGAGGATTCGCCTTGGGTGAATGGGTGCAAGCCTCGGGTTATCTTGTGGCCACCGTCATCGCTCTGGTGTTTGGTAATCATGAGCTGTTTTTCCCCCGCCAGGATCATATCCAACGCGCGTCCCCTGTCATTGAAAGGGAACATCACTTCAATGAATCGCTGGCTTATCTGGCTACCGTGGTGATTTTTATTCTGCTGGGCGCCGGTATTGACCTCGCCAATCTTTGGTCTTCTTTCGGACTCGGCGTCGCGATCGCCCTGATCGTGGTTTTCGTAGCCCGTCCCTTGGCCATCCTGAGTCTTGTTGTTGTGCGCCGATGGTCATGGCGAGAATCGCTTTTCATTGCCTTTGAAGGGCCTCGTGGTGTGGTTCCGGCGGCTCTGGCCGGCATGCCCCTGGCGCTTGGCCTGAGTCTGCATGAGCCGAAACTTATTCATTGGGGGGAAACAATTCTGGCCGTAACCGTCATCACCGTTCTCGTTTCGGTGATTCTGGAAACGCTTTGGATCGGTTTTCTCAAGCGCCATTTTCTCGGTCGTAGTTGAAGGCCTCATGCCTGAGCTCGTCGATTCTCACTGCCACCTTGATGAGCCGGTTTTCGACGCCGATCGCGAGCAGGTACTTGCAAGAGCGCGGGCGGCTGGAGTCAAAGAGATCATCGTTCCTGGCTACCAAGAGCGCTATTGGCCGCGCCTGCGAAAAGTAACTGCGGCATATGAAGGGCTGTATCCCGCGTATGGGCTGCACCCTTGGTATCTTGATGAGAGGGTCAGCGATGAATTGGCATCCTTGCGGCTTTGGTTGCAGCGTGAACCTTGCGTGGCGGTGGGTGAGTGCGGGCTGGATTTTTATGTAAAAAAGGTGCCTTCAGAACTACAGATAGAGAGTTTTGTGGCTCAATTGAAGTTGGCGCGCGAGTTCGATTTGCCGGTGATCGTACATGCGCGCAAGTCACTTGACATCGTCATAAAATACTTGCGCCGGCAACCCGGGCTGAGGGGGGTGGTACATGCCTTCTCCGGCAGTCTGCAACAAGCCGAGCACTTGTTCGGGCTGGGCTTCAGACTGGGCCTGGGCGGGACACTGACTTTTTTGCGTGCAAAGCGCCTGCGGCAAGTGGCCGCGGCCATGCCCCTGGAGGCGCTGCTTTTGGAAACAGACGCGCCGTTTCAGCCCGGCAACGCACATCGTGGCGAACGCAATGAACCCGCATACATAAAAGAAGTCTCGATCGCGCTTGCCGAAATCCGTGGGGAAAGTGCCGAGGACATCGGCTGTGCTGCCGCCAGCAACGCCCGCAAACTGTTCGGCCTGTCGAGCGCGCCGGAGTAAGAACACCATGTCAGAGCAAACAAATATTCCACCCGCGCATGAGCGCACTGCCATACTGCTGGGGAACGACGGACTGGCTCGCCTTCAAGATGCGCACGTGCTTATCGCCGGCTTGGGCGGCGTGGGCGGCGCGGCCGCCGAGGCGCTGGCTCGCGCCGGCGTGGGAGGGGTGACTCTGCTCGATCATGATGTGGTATCCCCTTCCAATCTGAATCGGCAAGTCGTCGCCTTGCATTCCACGCTCGGACGGCCAAAGACGCAAGTGCTGGGCGAGCGCCTGCGTGATATCAATCCGCAGCTGGAACTTCGTCTTGAAAGAGAATTTTTGCGCCCTGAAAATGCGCCCGAACTGCTGGCAGAACCTTTCGATTACGTGTTGGACTGTATTGATTCCATAGCCTGCAAAGCTGCTTTGGTGCTCGCCGCGCAGAATGCGGGCCGGCCAATCATTTCCAGCATGGGCGCGGGCGGGCGTCTGGATCCGAGCCGCGTCAAGATTGCCACCCTCAATCAGACCTCCCGTTGTGGCTTGGCGCGGGAAATGCGCAAGACCCTGAAACGCCTTCGCGGACGCCTCGATTACCCAGTCGTTTATTCGGATGAGGAAGCCATCAAAGGACTCCCCCATCAGCCCGTGGGAGGGGACGTGCCGGGCCGGCCGCGGGCGGTCAACGGCACCATCAGTTACATGCCGGCCATCTTTGGCCTTACCCTCGCCGCTTATGTTGTGCGATCGTTGTTGGCGAACTCCAAAGAGTGATCTAAAACCGCCGTTTGAATACGGTCGCGGTTTGCTCTAAGCTACACACCCTCCAGCCGCCCGATGCTGCACTGCAAACAGAAAAAGCCGAACCGAAATGGAAAATAGTTTGATCATCGCCGGAGTGGATGGTTCTCAGAACTCTCTTCTGGCCGCTGGCGTGGCGGCGCGTATGAGCACGCTGATCGGCGCCCGCTTGGGCTTGGTCCATGTCCTTGACGAACCGGTGCTCGGTTATTGGGGCGGGCTTCATGATCGTATGCTTGAGGATATCCGCGCAGAGGCGGAGAAAACGCTCGCGGATGTCGCCGGTCGGGTGCTGGAAACGTGTGGCACGATGCCTGAAATCCTGATCGAAAGCGGTTTGCCAGAAGACGCTTTCAAACGCGTGATGGAGCGCGAAGCCGGAGTGATCATGGTTATCGTCGGCCGACATGGCCTTGCAGAGGAAAAGCGCGCACGGCCGCTGACCTCGCAACTCGGCCATGTGGCCGCCTTTCTGGCGGCGAATCTCTCCGTTCCCGTAACGTGTGTCCCACCAGATATTCATGCCTCGCAAATCTGCGAGGCTATAGAAAGGCTGCGCGCGAAGGGATGAGTGCGATGAATATTTTCGACATTTTTCTGCCCATCGCCCATATGGACATCAATATTTTGCTGATCATCGCTTTTGGCGGTGTCGTTGGCTTCCTTTCCGGGCTGGTGGGTGTGGGCGGCGGTTTTCTGATCACCCCTTTGTTGATTTTCGTGGGCGTGCCCCCACTCGTTGCGGTGGCCACCGGATCGGCGCAGATCGTCGGCACTTCGGCCAGCGGCAGCTACGCCCATTGGCGACTCGGGAATGTGGATATGCGCATGGCGTTCATGTTGCTGGTGGGGAGTTGGTCAGGGGGCGCGGTGGGCGTGCATGTCGCCCAGATACTCGAAGCCGGCGGTCATTTCGGCACCATAGTCACTTTTTTGTATGTCGGCCTGCTTGGCGTAGTGGGCGCCAGCATGTTGCTTGAATCCTTGAGTGCCTTGCGTGGCACCAAGAAGGCGAAGACGACGCCTGCCAGCAAAAACAACGATGATGGCTGGATGAACAAGCTACCCTTGCAGATGGACTTTCCTGTTTCGGGTTTACGCCTTTCTCTGCTGGTGCCGGTAGTTATCGGTTTCGGGGTGGGCATCCTTACCTCTCTGATGGGCGTTGGCGGCGGATTCATTATGGTGCCGGTGATGATCTATCTGTTGCGCATGCCGACCAAGGTGGTGGTTGGAACCTCCTTGTTTCAATTGTTGTTCACCACTGCCGAAGTAAGCATTCTGCAGGCCGGCGTCAATCATGCGGTTGATCCCTTTCTGGCGCTCGTGCTCGTACTCGGTTCGGCGCTTGGCACTCAATGGGGCACCAAACTCGGTGCCAAACTGCCCGGCGAACAATTGCGCCTGATTTTGGCCCTGGTCGTGGTGGCGGTGGCCGTCAAGATGTTGTTCGGCATCCTGATCAGGCCTGAAGACGTCTATAGCCTGGCGCTTGCCCGATGATGAACTCACTCGCGAAAAGACTTTTACTGGCCACGCTGGCCATGCTCGCGCCTTCGCTTGTTTGGGCGCAAAGTTCTTCCGGCGAGTTGGTCAGCGACATGAGCAGCCATCATGTGGCGATTTCGGCGCGCTACGTCGGTGGCTCGATCATATTGTTTGGAGCGATGTCCATCCCCGGTCAGATTATCGTCAAGGTGCGGTCTCCCGACCAATCCCTGGCTTTGCAGAAAAAAGGCCGCACAGGTCCCTTCTGGCTGGCTCAGGAAAAGTACACGGTGTCAGCAATACCCGGCCTTTATTACCTCTTGTCATCGGCTCCGATAGATTCGCTTTTGCCAAAAGCCATGCGCGAAGCGCAAGGGCTTGATCTCGGCGATGCGTTAAAAGGGATAAAGGTCATGCCAACGCCACGCGAAGCGAGCGCTAGGCGGACGGTCTTCGAGCAGGTGCTCCGACTCCTGAAAGCCCGGCACAATTACAACGTTGACCCCAAAGCCGTGGAGATCATTGGCCAACGCCTGTACGTGACGACTATCCGCTTGCCGTCGCAATTGCCCTTGGGTAAATATGCAGTCACTATCTATCTGGTCAAAGATGGCAAGGTATTGGCGACCCAGAATACCGAGATAGATGTAAATGAAGTCGGTCTGGAGCAATGGTTGTTCAATGCGGCCAATCAGAGCTCGTGGTACTTTGGGCTGGTTTTTACTGCCAGCATGATGTTGTTGGGTCTGTTTCTTGGCGTGGTGCTAGGCCGCAAAAAGACTTGAGCCGGGCGAGACCGCGGAGTGCCCGGCCTGGGCGAGCCAGGTTTTAGCGTTTCGGGCCTATCAGGAGACGACATTCCCGCCCTTCAGCGGGTTTGCCCCCTTTTCTCCCTGGCAGCCAGTCAGCAGTTGGCCTCTTGTGGCGAGAATATCAGCAATGCGATTGATTCCGGCGCTTGCCCTGGATGCAATTTATCCACAGGTATGCCCGCTATGTGATGCTCCACTCGAAGCCGGACAGGGTTTATGTGCCGCTTGCGCGGCCCAATTGCCCTGGATTTCTCATGCTTGTAGGCAGTGCGGGCGCACACTCGAAGCCGGTTCCGATGTGCTTTGCGGACGATGCCTGCGCCGGCCGCCGGCCTATAACGGCGTTTTTGCTCCTTTGGCTTACAAGGAGCCTGTCGATCGCCTCATCGCCGAGTTCAAGTTCCGCGGTCGCCTGAGCCATGCGCTTATGTTGTCCAAGCTGATGATAGAAGCCGCCGATGCCAGCCAGCGGGCGCTTCCCAGGCTGTTCCTTCCTGTGCCGCTGCATTCTCGGCGTCTGCGGGAGCGAGGCTATAATCAGGCGCATGAGCTGGCGCGATTGCTGGGTCGCCATTACAGCATAAAAGTCGATCCTTACTCCTTGAAAAGGGCGCGAAACACCGAAGCGCAGATGCGTTTGCCTGCCAGGCAGCGATTGCGGAACGTCCGTGGCGCTTTTGCATTGCGAAGTTCCAGGCAGTTTCCGGAATCGGTCGCCATCGTTGACGATGTAATGACGACCGGGGCGACGGTCAATGAGATTGCCATGTTGTTGCGCCGCGCCGGCGTAACGCGGATCGAAGTCTGGGCGCTGGCAAGAGCTGGTACTGCCAGTTAGGCTGAATGTTTCCCTCCAGGGGAGGCTAATGCTTCAGCGACTCTGCCCTCGCATCATTTGAGTTTGGCGGACATGATGAGTTCACCATGGAATCGTGGAGCCATCAATGTCGATGAAACGGCCATTGTCCTCCGCCTTTGCATGGGCGATGTGTTCGCGCATGCAGCGCACGCTTTCTGTGACTTCTATTTGGGCATTCGCGCCGCCCATATCCGTGCGCACCCACCCGGGATGAAGGATCAGCACCTTGAATTCCGATCGCAAATCCAGCGACAGGCTTTTTAGGGCCGCATTCAAGGCCGCCTTGGATGAACGATAGATGTAGCTGCTGCCTGAATGGTTGTCGGCGATGCTGCCCATTTTGCTGCCCAGATTAGCGATCACTCGTCCCTGGCCGGCGCGCAAGTGTTCGATGAACGCTTGCGCCATGAGAAGCGGTGCGATGCTGTTGACTCTGAATGTTTCCAGCCAGGGTTCGGGATGCAGTTGCCCGAAGGCCTGTGCCGAGGGGCCGTACACGCCGGCATTGTTGATCAGTAGATCCAGCGCTTCTCCTTGCAGTTTTTCGGCCAGCGCGGCGATCTGATCCACCTCGGCGACATCCAGACTGTGAATATGTGTATTTTCGCCGGCCAGGACATTGAGTTGCGTGGCTTTTTCCGGGTGACGGCAAGCCGCATGCACGCGCCAGCCCGCAGCAGAATACTGGCGGACGAATTCCAGACCAATACCCCGATTGGCCCCGGTGACTAGGACGGTGGATGGCATAGACGTTGACTCCTGATACGGTGGTTTATTCAAGAATATGTCATTTCATTTCACATTCAAAGCCAGAGCAGGAAAACGCACCTCTGCAGGAAACGCGGATTGAAAATGACGCGGCATTCGTTGATGCCAGCGTTTCTATGGCTGACAACGGCCGTAGGTTCTGTGTCCTGTGTCATTCTTCTCGAACATTTCGGCTGGATGAGCTTAGTAACGTTCTGTATCTTTGTGGATATGGCGGGTTTTTACATGCGCCAGCATGCCTTTGTCTTTTCAACATGAGCGCGGAGACGAAAAAGCGTTATGCCAAATAACCCATTGATTGGATTAACCACTTCCGGACGCGGAAAAGATGGGAGATTCAAGCTGCCAAGCGAGTATGTAGAGGCGGTGCGGCGCGCGGGTGGCGTTCCCGTGCTTGTTCCACCGGCGGCTCCGTCAGCCGATTTCTGGCTGGATCGATTCAATGGCATGATTTTTACCGGCGGCGGTGATTTCGACCCGGCGCGCTATGGCGGCCAGTCCCATGCGGCGATTGCCGGTGTGGATGCGGAGCGCGATGCGTTCGAGTTCGATCTCATCTCCAAAGTGCTGTCAAGACGCATGCCTGTGCTCGCCATCTGTCGTGGCATGCAGATTTTGAATGTCGCACTGGGCGGCGATCTGCATGCGCATCTGGCCGACAGGTCAGGCGCCAGGATTCAGCATATCGCCGAACCTTTGAACCCTTGCCGGCACAGCGTGGATATTTCTCCTCGATCATGCCTGCATTCATATATTGCAGCCGATCGTATCGAGGTGGCGTCCAGGCACCATCAGGGAATCGATCGCTTGGGCAAAGGGCTACTGGCCGTCGCTTGGGCGGAAGATGGTTTGGTCGAGGCGGTAGAGCTTGAAAATTATCCCTCGCTGATTGCGGTGCAGTGGCATCCCGAATTGACCGCGGCGAAGGATCCCGTCGGCCAGCGTCTGTTCGATGCCTTCGTCAGGATGGCTTCAGCATGGCCTCGCGCGAATAGTGCCTCCGGCTGTTGATGAGCTGACAAGGCGCCACTTATAAATAGCCTCATTTCATTGGATCGCCGCTTCGGGTAGCTCGCCAAACCCTGCATCCGCGCAATTCCCATCCACGGAGATTGGATGCCTTAATCCCTTATTTTGGGGGATTGCCTCATGGAATTTCCACCTGATTCATGGGAATGAATTAAACTTCCTTGTAAATCTCGGCCCCCATTTTTACGAACTCGACGGCTTTTTCCTCCATTCCCTTGCGTAGGGCCTCGTCTTCAGTAAGCCCTTGTTTGGCGGCGAAGTCACGCACATCCTGGGTGATTTTCATCGAGCAGAAGTTCGGACCGCACATGGAGCAGAAGTGCGCAACCTTATGCGCTTCCTTCGGTAGGGTGGCGTCGTGGGATTCGCGGGCTTTCTCAGGGTCGAGGCCGAGGTTGAATTGATCTTCCCAGCGGAATTCGAAGCGCGCTTTGGAAAGCGCATTGTCACGCAGTTGCGCACCCGGAAAGCCTTTGGCGAGATCGGCGGCATGGGCGGCGATTTTGTAGGTGATGATGCCGTCGCGCACGTCCTGCTTGTCGGGCAGGCCAAGATGTTCCTTGGGCGTGACATAGCAGAGCATGGCCGTGCCATACCAGCCGATATTGGCTGCACCGATGCCGGAGGTGATGTGGTCATAGCCGGGCGCGATGTCGGTGACCAGCGGGCCGAGGGTGTAAAACGGCGCCTCATAGCAGTCGGCCAGTTCCTTGTCGACGTTTTCCTTGACTTTCTGCAGCGGCACGTGACCCGGGCCTTCGATCATCACTTGCACGTCGTGCTCCCAGGCGATGCGCGTCAGTTCGCCAAGGGTTTCCAGCTCGGCGAACTGGGCGCGGTCGTTGGCATCAGCGATGCTGCCGGGCCGCAGGCCGTCGCCCAAGGAGAAGGAGACGTCATAGGCCTTCATAATGTCGCAGATTTCCTCGAAGTGCGTATAGAGGAAATTTTCCTGGTGGTGAGCCAGACACCACTTGGCCATGATGGAGCCGCCTCGCGAGACGATGCCGGTGACGCGATCTGCGGTGAGCGGAACATACTGCAGGCGGACGCCAGCGTGGATGGTGAAATAGTCAACACCCTGTTCGGCCTGTTCGACAAGAGTGTCGCGGAACAGTTCCCAGGACAGTTCTTCGGGCTTGCCATCCACTTTCTCCAGCGCCTGATAAATGGGCACGGTGCCGATGGGCATGGGCGCATTACGCAAAATCCATTCGCGGGTTTCATGGATGTTCTTGCCTGTAGATAGGTCCATCAGAGTGTCGCCACCCCAGCGTGCCGACCACACCATTTTCTCGACTTCTTCTTCGATGGAGGAGGTGACCGCGGAGTTGCCGATGTTGGTATTGACCTTCACCCGAAAGTTGCGGCCGATGATCATGGGTTCGAGTTCGGGGTGATTGATGTTGGCCGGAATGATGGCGCGGCCGCGGGCGATCTCGTCGCGCACGAAGGCCGGCGTGATTTCTTTTGGCCAATGAGCGCCAAAGGGTTCACCGTGATGCTGGCGCAATAGCCGCACGTAGCGTGGATCTTCACGCAAGGCTTGCAGGCGGCAGTTCTCGCGGATGGCGACGTATTCCATTTCAGGGGTGATGATTCCTTCGCGGGCATAATGCATTTGAGTGACGTTCATGCCGGGACGCGCCTGACGCGGGGTGCGAATGTGCTCGAAGCGCATGCCGGCCAGTTCAGGGTTTTGGCGTCGACGCAGGCCATAGTCGGAACTCGGGCCCTCCAGCTCGATGGTGTCCCCGCGTTCTTCTATCCAGGGCGCGCGTAGCGGAGGGAGGCCTTTCATGAGGTCGATGCGGGCTTCAGGGTCGGTGTATGGCCCGGAAGTGTCGTACACTGGAATAGGGGGGTTTTCCTCTATGCCCGTTGCGGTGTGGGTGGGGGTTTGCTCGATTTCGCGCATGCCTACCCGCAGATCCTTGCGCGAGCCTTGCACGTATATCTTGCGGGAATTTGGAAAAGGGCGCGTCACCTCGTGGGAGAGGCGGGCGGTTTTTTCAGCTAAATCCGTTGAAATGGCGCTCATGATATATACCTCAATAAAGGCGGAAGAGCGCAATTCGGAAGGCCATGGGCAATCCGAAGCTTCCCTCCGCCGGAATTATCCGGTTCAGGTTCCAAGGGTGTTTCTCAGCCCGCCTTCCAGGCGGGCACCCCCAGCTTCACTCAGGTGAACCTAGCGAAACTGCGACTAATTTGCAAGAGCAGGCATCTCAGGGGCAGGACCGTGTCATCTAACCGTGGCGGAGCAGGTGTCTGCCCGGAAAAACACCGTGAATACATCCCTGTAGGCTCGACGGCGGCCTTTTTGCCGCCTACGTTTTCCGAGCAGACGCCCGCTCTGCTTTTCAACGGCTTACGAATTTAGATGACAGGGCCCTGATCTCAGGGGGCGATGTCGCGCATTCCCTCGGATGGTCTTCCTTGGGAAGCGATGATCGCATCAAAGAATGTGCCGTCAATGGCTGGGATGAAGCATTGGGGCTATGCCTTGTGCCGCATGTCAGCGGAAATTCTGGCTCCTTCGAGGCTGTGGGTCACCAGTTCGTTTTCATAAATGATACCCACCAAACGTGGATTGGCTTCGCTTTCCAATACAGGGATGTGATCCAGATCAAAGCGTTCAGCCATGTGCAGGGCATGATGCAGGGTATGGCCTTGATAAAGTACTTGCGCGTTTTGGCGTAGAAATTCAGCGCATGGCGTTTGCGGGTCCGCTCCGGTTTCCAGCAGGGTATCAATTAGTACCAAGGTAATATAACCGTGATAGTGATGATCGATATCGGTCGCGAACGCTTCCATTTGTCCGGTCTCGATAAGCGTTTTGCGGGCTTCGAGCAGCGGCGTCTGGGGGCTGATACGAGCGAAATCCCGATGGGCGATTTCGCCCACGATATGCTGTTGCATGGGGATGCTTTCGCGACCCTGGCCTATATCGAAACCGCGGCCCTGAAGCTGCAGGTCGAAAAGCGAGGTTGAGCCGATCAGGCGGGCGGCGACAAGGTTGGCCATCACCACGCCAGTCATCACGAAGCTGATGATTTCGTAATTTCCGGTGACTTCCATCACGAACAGAATGATTGACAAGGGGCCGCCGATCGCCGCACTGGCCATAGAACCCATGCCGACCAGGGCATAGAGCGGCACATCATTGGTGCCGTAAGGAAACAACGCATGAACCAGATAACCCATGCTCCCGCCGAGCGTGGCACCGAGATACATCGATGGGCTGAGGATGCCACCGGGCATGCCTGAGCCGAGCGAAAATCCCGTGGCGACGAACTTCGTCACGAATACGCCCAACAGGATCAGCAAGGGCACCCCTCCCAATACGGTCAGATAGAGCTCGTGGGTGCTGGATCCGAGTATTTGCGGGAAAGCCAGCGCCAGCAGGCCGGTGAGTGCGCCCGCTAGAGCAAGGCGAACGGTCAAGGGCAGGGAGTGGATGCGTTGGTCTTTCTGAACGAACAGAATGAATTTGATGAAGCCGGCTGCCGCAAGTCCGCTGAGAATGCCGAGCAAGGTGAAAAAGGCGTATTCCGCCGGAAACAGCGTCGGTTTCCAGGGGATGCTAAATAGAACTTGTCTGCCGAACAGCTCACGCGAAACCATGAACGCGGTGACGGCGGACACGGTGATGGGGGCGAAAAGCTGGAGGGAAAAGAAGCGCAGCAGTACTTCGAGCGCGAACACGATGCCGGCGATCGGGGCTTGAAAGGCGGCGGAAATGGCTGCTGCCACGCCGCAGGCAATCGCCACGTGAGCATAGGGGCGCTTAAGATAGGGCAGTCGCTCCAATCCGTGTCCGATCGTGGCGCCCATTTGCACCATGGGCCCGTATTGGCCGACGGAATTGCCAAAAGCGATGGCAATGAAGCTGGCCAGATAGGAGCCCAAGCCATGGCGAAGGTTAAGCGCGCCCTCTTTGACATGCACGGCGAGAATGACATCGGCGGGCGTCATGAGGTGGCTGCGGGTAAGATGGCGAATGATAAAGGCCGCCAACACGCCGCCGATAATGGGCATGGCCATGATTCCCAGCCAACGCCAGGAAGGCGGGGTGTCGAGCGGAGCGGCGAATAACCAGGGTTTTATGTGAAAGTAGGCCCACATGAAACCAGAAGCCAGCCCCCCCGTAAGCGCACCGATCAGCCCGGCGAGAAGAATGACCAGAAAAACATCGAAAATCACTTGCGCCCGCAGGCGGTCGAGCAGAAGGATTTTCGGGGCGCGGTGATCCGTCATCAGGCGGCCTTGGGTTTGCGATAAGAATACGTTCGGATTGTAAGGCTTCCAGCCCCGAATGACACATCCGTGTGATGCTTTCAGCAGGACCACGTCATCTAGACATGATGTTTTGACCTGCCCTCCTCAATGTGGCTCTGCTTAAGGGTGTATACCCATCCTCAACGGTAACCCACGATCGTTGAGGATGGGCAGGTCAAAACATCATGTCTAACCGTGGCGGAGCGGGTGTCTGCCCGGAAAAAGCTGTGAATACATCCCTGTAGGCTCGACGGCGGCCTTTTTGCCGCCGACATTTTCCGAGCAGACGCCCGCTCACTTTTCAACGGCTTGCGAATTTAGATGACAGGGCCCTGATGCTTTCAGGCGCGCAGTTGTCGGCCGGTCAATTCCAGAAACAGGTCTTCGAGGGTGCGTTCGCGGATTCGCAAACCCTGCAGTGAGACGCCGGCCCGAAGCAATGTGTTAATGGCGTTATCTATATCGCTGGTTTCGATTTCAAAGCTCTCTTCCGTGCGGCGGGCGGTCAGGGGGATGTCAGTTCGTCCGGCGGGCAAGGCGGACAAAGGCAATTCCAGCACCACGTCGTGAAAATGACGCGCAAGCAGATCCGCCGGTGTTCCTTTTGCGATGATGTCACCGTGATCCATGATGGCGATTTCGTCGCACAAGGCGTACGCCTCTTCCATGTAATGCGTGCTCAGCACCAGAGTCTTGCCCTCGCGCTCGATATCTTCGACCAATGCCCAAAAATTGCGCCGCGCCTGCGGATCCAGGCCGGTGGTGGGTTCATCGAGAAAAATGATCTCAGGGTCGTTGACCAAGGCGATCGCGAGTAACATGCGTTGCCGCTGTCCTCCAGACAGACGGCGATTGTCGCGATCCAGGTATTCTTGTAGAGCGCAGCGTTCGATCAGTTCATCGAGCGGGCGGGTGCGTGGATACAGGCTGGCAAAGAGTTTCAAGGTTTCGCGCACGGTGATGAACTCTGGGAGCGCGGTGGTTTGAAACATGATGCCCACTGAGTAGCGAAATGCGTTGTCCCGCTGTTTGCCTCGAAACCGGATCTCTCCTTCGCTGGGTGGAGTGACGCCTTCCAGCATTTCCAGGGTGGTCGTTTTGCTGGCGCCATTCGGTCCGAGCAAGCCAAGGCAACTGCCCGGCGGGATGCCAAGGTCTATGCCGTTGACGGCACGGACTTCACCAAAGACTTTGGTTAACCGGCGGGCTTCGAGCAGGGCTGGGTCGCTGGATCGGGCTCGCCACAGGCTCGAACCTGTGGCGTTATTGTCTGCCTGCAAGGGCCTTTTCACGCCGCCTTTGTACCTGTGATCACCGCATCACGCCCTTCGGCGATGAGGTAAATGGCAGGTTCCAACCCGACGTTCTGAAATTGTTCCGCCACCTCTTCGGGCCGTAAGAAATGATTCCCCTGGACATGTTCGCTCAAATTCTGGAAGGCCATGCCGCGGAGAGCGGGATTTCGTAATTCGCTGCGGCTTGCCGGCCAATTGGGTTCCCAGATCACGGCAACGCCGCCGGGTGCCAAGTGTTCTTGCAGGACTCTGAACACGTTTTCTTTTTCATTCCAGACATGATGAAGGGAGCGGTTCATGGCGATGAGATCGGCCGGTTCCTCAATATGAAAATGATGGATGTCGCCCACGGCGAAGTGAAGCCGTTTCTCCAAGCCTTCTTGTGCGGCGAGACGCGTGGCTTGTTGGATGTTTTCATCGAAATCGTCCAGGCCAATTCCATGAATTTGAGGGCAGCGCCGGGCAAGCGCGCGCAGATACCATCCGTTGCCACAACCGAGGTCGACTGCCAGGCCGCCATGTTTGTTGACCGTCTCAAAGGCGGGTACTTTGTCGAGAATCTCCTTGTCGAGCAGCGGGCCGAATTGATGTTCGAGCATGGGGCCGAACCAGGGAAGAATGGTGGGGCGCTCGCCCAAAACCCGTTCGCCCGGCCGTTCCCCGCCAGGCATCAGTTCGGCGGCGCGATCCGCCATATGAGCCGAGAGTACGGTTTGTACGGCGAATGGCATCAGCGTGCCGGGTTCATCGGCAAGGAAAGCGCGGCCTAGCGGGCTTAGCTGGAATTCGTCGGGAGCGGTTTCGTCGATCAGCTCGAACGCATACGCGGCGTCGCACCAGCGACGCACATAGGCGCTGTCCATGCCGGTCGAGGCGGCCAGGCGTTCGACACTGGCGGGGCCTTCGTCATTGAGCGCAGCGAACAATCCGTTGGCTATGCCGATAAATGCAATGTCGAGACTGAGAGCGCCCTGAGCTCGGCGCATGATTTCCTTGCGCAATTCAGTAAGATGAGCGGTCATTACAGGACATCCTCCCGTCATGGAACAAGAGCGGCTGAAAATATACGTTAGCCGGTGATGGCGCCCTCGCGCAGTCAGCGCGTGGGTCCGGCGTGGGATTTTAGCGGATAAAAGCCGGAGGCGCGAATCGGGTGTGCCCAGGTAGAAGTGGGCGATCAGACCTGTTCATTGCTCTTTTGTCTCATTGTCAGGCTTTTGCCTCAAAGCAAGGCCGGAGCGTCCCAACAATTCGCCAAGCTGTCGCCTAGCCGTAACCCGGATAGAGTCGCGGCTCAGTCGGCGCTCATTCCATAACAGCGATTTTTCGAGCGCCTCGTCACCGAAAAGCCGGTTCATCGTTTCAGGCGCGTAGGCCTGTTGACGAGACACTCTGAGTACCCGCCCCAAGTTAATACCGCGGCCATCTTCGAGCAAGAGCATGTGGGGAAACAGGCGTTGAGAAGGGTCGGGCTTGGGAAACTCGATCACATCCAGAAGTTCGAATGCCTTGCCGGAATACTGCGCGCAAAGGTGCAAGTCATCGAGGCGCAATTCAACCACATAGATTGGTTCACCGATCGCGGCGCGCAGATTTTCGATTTGCCGGTCGTATTCGGCGGATGGCCACAATGCCGGTAATTCTTCGGGAATGCGTAAATAGCTGTCAGGCATGCACGGAACTCCAGACCGTGGGCAAGGCGCGCCTGCTTAGTATACAGATTGAATCAGGCCGGCTCTTGGAAAACGCGCATATCGGCTACAAATAGAGGAAAATAAGCATTTGTTTATCAGCGAGGAATCTTGATGCCTTATACCGTAAAAATCATGCCGAGTGGTCATCAAATGGAGGTCGATGACGATGAAACCGTTCTCGAAGCAGCGTTGAGGCAAGGGATCGCCTTGCCTTACGGCTGCCGCAATGGGGGTTGCGGCAGTTGCATGGGCACCCTTGTCGAGGGCGAAGTGGATTACGGTCCCATGCGCCCGCGTGCCTTGAGTGAGGCTGACGAGGCGGAAGGAAAGGCGTTGTTTTGTCAGGCTTATCCGATTTCCGATCTGGTCATCGAGGTGCCGGAAATCGGCGCGGCGAAGGATATCGTGATCAAGACTTTGCCAGCCCGCGTGGTTGAACTCAAACGGTTGAATCACGATGTGATGGAAATGCGGCTCAAGTTGCCGGCCAGCGAGCGCCTTCAGTTTCTTGCGGGCCAGTACATCGATATCCTTCTGAAAGACGGTCGCCGCCGCAGTTTTTCCCTAGCCAATCCGCCGCATCGGGATGAAACCCTGGAATTGCATATCCGTCATGTGCCCGGAGGTTTTTTTACCACTCAGGTATTCGAAAGCATGAAGCCTAAGGCGCTGGTGCGGATCGAGGGTCCTTTGGGGAGCTTTTTCCTGCGCGAGGATTCCGATCGCCCGATCCTGATGATGGCGGGCGGAACCGGTTTTGCGCCCTTTCAGGCGATGTTTGAACACGTTTTTGCCGAAAACCTGGATCGCCCCATCCACTTATTCTGGGGAGCGCGACGGCCAGAGGATCTATATCACGATGCGAAAGTAAGAAGGTGGTGTGAAGAGCACGCCAATTTTAGCTATACCGCCGTGCTTTCCGAAGCCGAGGAGGATGTGGACTGGAAAGGCGAGCGCGGTTGGGTGCATGAATCGCTGCTCAGAGCCTATCCGGATCTTGGCGCATACGATGTCTATATGGCGGGTCCGCCTGCCATGATCGAGGCGGCCAAAAAAGCGTTCGCCGAACATGGCTTGGCGCCCGATCGCTTGTTTTTCGACAGTTTCGAGTATGCCGACGATTCGCAATGAGGCGAATCATTCGGGCTACTCTATTCTAGGAGCGATCGGTGCATAGGCGAAGATGCCATAGGGTTGGGCATGGTTGATAAGCAGCTCGGCCTGCCACAGGCTTTCGCCAAGGACGGGCGTTGCGGAAGGAAGCAGCGCGCTGCCCAGTTTGGCCAGCCTAGGTAACGCCAGCTGTCCCAGGGGGCGCCCCGAGGCGGGAGGATTGAGATAGCCCACTCGATAGGTGCCGGGTTTCAATTTAGCCAGTTTGGCAGCATCGGCAAGAGCCTCCGGCATGCCGCCCAGGCCATCTACCAGACCCAGCTTTTTCGCATCCACGCCGCTCCAGGCGCGCCCTTGAGCGGCCTGCTCTGCTTGGGAAAGGCTCATGTGACGTGATTTCGCCACGAGTTCGATAAAGCGGTGATAGATGTGTCCGACAACAGCCTGCAGCGCTTGCTGCACATTCGGCGACAGCGGAGCGACAGGGGACAGAGCACCGGCATTGGGCGTGGTGCCAACACCCGAGTAATTGATCCCGAGTTTTTTTAGGGTGCCGGCGAAGTTCGGCACCAGTGCGAAAACGCCGATGTCGCCCGCCAGGGTGGTGGGGCGCGCATAGATGCGTTCGGCGGCGGTGGAAAGCCAATAGGCACCGGAAGCGCCCAGGGTACCCATGGCCACCACTACGGGTTTTCCGGACTCGCGCAGGCGCAGGATGGCATCGCGTATGTCATTGGCCGCGTCCACGCTTCCGCCAGGGCTGTTGACTTGCAAGACCACGGCCTTGACTGAGGCGTTCTTGCGTAGGCGGTTTATCTGGCGAACCGTTGCCGCGGCGGCGACAACGCCGGGTTCGGGAGAATCACCGGGCATCAGCACCCCGTCTATGGGCACCACGGCAATTTCGGCCGCCGCGCGCACGGGTTTGGTGGTGGCTTTCAGGTAGGTGATTACGCCCACCGTGGAAAGCGACTCGGCAGGTTGTCCCAGCGCCTTGGCAACTGCTTTTTTGAAGTCGTACTCGTTGCCGATGCGCGTGATCAGATGGCGTTGCAAGGCGAGCTGTGCGCCATTCCCTTGAGTGGCGGCGAGCAGTTGCGGCAAGTTGTCGGCATAGGCGGCGATTTGCGTATCGGGCACACTGCGCCCCTTGGCGGCGGCTTGCAGGTAAGTCTGCCACCAGGTTTGCAGCCAAGCTTTGTTTTCGGTTTGTGCCGCCGGCGACATATCAGTGCGAGTGAGAGGTTCGACGGCGGATTTGTATTTGCCTTCACGGAAGGCGTAGATGGTGACGCCGAGCTTGTTCAGCAGATTTTTGAAGTACAGGTGATGGACAGAGAAACCATCGATCAATACGATGCCGAGCCGAGGCATGTAGATGTGATTGGCCTGAGAGGCAAGCAGGTAGGCACCTTGGCTATAGCTGGGGGCAAAAGCATAGATTGGCTTGCCGCTGGCGCGAAACCGTTGCAGCGCCTGGGCGACCGTGTTGAGCTGGGTGATGCTGCCGCCACGGAAGTCGGTGAGATTAAGGGCAAGCAAGCGGATACGTGGATCGGCGGCGGCGCGGTCGATGGCGGTCACAAGATGGCGCACGAGCACGTTGGGGCGCGAGGCGCCGATGAGTTCGTCCATCAGTTTCAGCTCCCAGGACTGGCTGCGGGTATACACCAGATGACCTTGAGGCATGATCGCCAGCGCGGCTTTTTCCGGTATCGAGGGCATAGGCGCATGCCTGACGAAGAGTGCCAGCGCGATGGCCGCGAGCACAGCCAGTGTGATCAGATTGAGTAAAGCAACGCGTAGCCAATGAAGAATACGGCCGAGCCAGATGAAAGGAGCGAGCAGCCAGCGCATGGGTAAGTTCCAGATGACTAGTGGGTCTATTAGCCGAAGTAATCAGGCTCGTTGCCGGGTTTCCATTTGATATTGCATCCCATGCTCGGGCGTTGCTCGGCAGGCGCGGGACGGCCAGCGAGCAGGGCGTCGGTGGCGGCGCGAAGGCTTGCTCCGGTGACGGGAATATCGCTGCCGGGGCGGCTATCGTCAAACTGGCCACGGTAATACAGTTTGTGGTCGGCATCGAACAAAAACAGATCCGGTGTGCATGCCGCCTTGTAGGCTTTTGCTGTTTCCTGCGTCTCGTCGAGCAGATAGGGGAAGGGGTAACGGAAACGGCGGGCATCGTCGCGCATTCCCTGAGGGCCGTCTTCGGGATAGGCTTGAATATCGTTCGCCTGAATGGCAACGATTGCCAGGTTTTTGTTCATGTACTCCCGGGCATAGCGTGAGAATTCGTGGCGGATCAGCTGCACATAAGGACAATGCACGCTCAGAAAAGCCACCAGAAGCGGTTTGCCTGCGAAGTCGGACAGAGAAACCGTTTTCTGGCTGATTACGTCCGGCAGGCTGAAGTCCGGTGAGGGCGTACCCAGTTCGAGCATGGTGGATTCAGTTTTCGCCATGGGTCAAATCTCCTGGTCAATGGTTTTCCGGGGTGTGGGCACGGCGAACCGCAGCCACAAGTAACCGCCGATGCCGGCGGCCAAAGAGGCGAATAGTATGCCGTATTTGGCGAAATTGAGCGCATGTTCATTGCCGGCGAAGGCGAGTTCCGAGATGAATATAGACATGGTGAATCCAATGCCGGCGAGCAGGCCGACGCCGACAATGTGACGGAAATCGGTTCCGGCAGGCAAATGGCCTATGCCCAGACGCACGGCCAGCCAGGTGAAGCCGAGCACTCCTATGAGCTTGCCCAGCACCAGGCCGACCCCTACGCCGAGGGTGATGGGCGAATGAATGGCTTCGACGAGTGGCCCTATTCCCAGTGGAATGCCAGCGTTGGCAAGGGCGAAGATCGGCATGATCAAGAGGCCAACCGGAAGATGCAGGCCATGTTCCAGACGCTGTAGCGGCGTGGCGGCGTGGCGCGCATTCGATTCCACGGCTTCGAGAATGGAGAACTGGGTTTCGTTGGCGAGAATGTTGCGATCGTCCCGGTGAGCTTCGTCGAAACGCTTCATCAGCTCGCGGATCTTGCGCGAAAAGAGCAGCGGATCGTATTCAGGCTTGGAAGGAATGGTCAGCGCCATCAGGATGCCAGCGATGGTGGCATGGATGCCGGATTGCAGCATGGCCAGCCATAGAAGGGTGCCGACGATGAAATAAGGCAGGGGGTGGCGAATGCCACCCAGGTTGAACATGATCATCAGAGCGAACAAACCGCCTGCTGCCACCAGCATGGTCAAATTTACCGAGGAGGTATAGAAAAAAGCGATCACTGCCACTGCGCCGAGATCGTCGACGATGGCCAGCGCCACCAAAAAGGCCATCAGGCCGGAGGGAATGCGCCTTCCGAGGATGACCAGGGCGCTGACTGCAAATGCGATATCGGTGGCCATGGGAATGCCCCATCCCTTGGCTTGCGGCCCGCTGCCGGCGAGGCCCAGATAGAGCAATGCCGGCACCACCATGCCGCCGATGGCAGCGATGGCGGGCATCATCGCCTGGCGAAAGTCGGAGAGCTCTCCCACCAGCAGTTCACGTTTGATTTCCAGGCCGACGAGAAAGAAGAACAAGGTCATCAGTCCATCATTTATCCAGTGATGCAGGCTGAGCTTTAGGGACCAGTCGCCAATGGCAAAACCCATTTTCAGGTGCAACAGATGTTGATAGGCGCCGCCGAGCGGAGAATTTGCAATGATCAGGGCGACCACGGCGGCGCCTAGCAACATGATGCCGCCTGTGGTCTGGTGGTGAATAAAAGCCTCGAAAGGGGTCAGGATGCGATCGAAGGTTTTTTCCAGGGGCATATGGATACGCCCGTCGGAACCGTCGTTGTTGTTCATATTGATTTTTGATCCGGGATAAATAGCGGGTAAGACACAAAGCGACAAGTAGAGAATGTAACTATATACGGAATTCCGCTATCAAGGGCATGCCCTCACTTGCCAGGATCACGTCATCTAACCGTGGCGGAGCGGGTGTCTGCCCGGAAAAACGCCGTGAATACATCCCTGTAGGCTCGACGGTGGCCTCCTTGCCGCCTGCGTTTTCCGAGCAGACACCCGCTCCACTTTTCAACGGCTTACGAATTTAGATGACAGGGCACTGCCTCATTTGCTTGCAGAATGCGTTGCCGGCGTTTTCCGGCTACAATCACGCGCCCGAAGAGTAACGAGAACCCCATGACACATACCGATCATATCCGTAATATCGCCATCATCGCCCACGTCGACCACGGTAAAACCACCTTGGTGGACAAGCTGCTCCAGCAATCCGGCACCTTCGATGCCCGCGCCCAGATGGACGAGCGGGTGATGGATTCCAATGAGCTGGAGAAGGAGCGCGGCATTACCATTCTGGCCAAGAACACAGCCATCGAGTGGAATGGCTACCACATCAACATCGTCGACACCCCTGGCCATGCCGATTTCGGCGGCGAGGTCGAACGGGTCATGTCAATGGTCGATTCCGCGTTGTTGCTGGTCGATGCGGTGGACGGACCCATGCCGCAGACACGTTTCGTGACCCAGAAGGCTCTAGAGCACGGGCTGAGACCCATTGTGGTGGTCAACAAAATCGATCGCCCCGGGGCGCGTGCCCACTGGGTGGTGGATCAGACTTTCGATTTGTTTGATCGTCTGGGCGCGAGTGACGAGCAACTCGACTTTCCGGTGATCTATGCCTCGGCCTTGAATGGTTACGCCGGTCGCGAGGCCGAGTTGCGCGGGGGCGATATGACCCCCTTGTTCGAAGCGATCGTCGAGCATGTGCCGCCGCCCGATGTCGATCTGGAGGGGCCTTTCCAGCTGCAGGTCAGTTCACTGGATTACAACAGCTATGTCGGCGTCATCGGGATCGGCCGCATCAAGCGCGGCAAGGTGAAAACCAACTCGGCGATAACGATCGTAGACCCTGAAGGTAAACGCCGGCAGGGGCGGGTGTTGCAAGTATTGGGGTTTCACGGGCTGGAGCGGGTCGAGGTGCCTGAAGCGAGCGCCGGCGACATTATCGCCTTTACCGGCATCGACCCGCTGAACATCTCCGATACCTTGTGCGATCCGTCCTGCGTCGAGGCCTTGCCGCCGTTGACCGTGGACGAGCCTACCGTCAGCATGACTTTTCAGGTCAATACTTCTCCGTTTGCCGGCAAGGATGGTAAATACGTCACCAGCCGCCAGATACGTGAACGCCTTGAGCGGGAGCTGGTGCATAACGTGGCCTTGCGGGTCGATGAAACCGATGATCCCGACAAGTTCAAGGTTTCAGGCCGCGGCGAACTGCATCTGTCGGTCTTGATCGAAAACATGCGCCGCGAAGGCTATGAGCTGGGCGTGTCGCGGCCCGAGGTCATCATCCGTGAAATCGACGGCGAGCTGCAGGAGCCTTATGAGCAGCTGACCGTCGATGTCGAGGAAGTCCACCAGGGCGCCGTCATGCAAAGGCTCGGCGAGCGGGGTGGCGAACTCAAAGACATGGTGCCGGATGGCAAGGGGCGAGTGAGGCTGGATTACATCATGCCGGCGCGCGGATTGATCGGTTTTCGCACCGAGTTCCTTACCGCCACCCAAGGCACTGGCTTGCTATACAGCGTATTCGATCACTATGGCCCGCTCAAGCGGGCCGAATACGGCCAGCGAAAAAATGGCGTGCTGATTGCCAACGGTCCCGGCAAGGCGCTTGCCTACGCCTTATTCAACCTCCAAGAGCGCGGGCGCTTGTTCATCGGCCCGGGCGAAGAGGTCTATGAGGGCATGATCATCGGGCTGCATTCGCGCGATAATGATCTGGTGGTCAATCCCCTTAAGGCCAAGCAGCTTACCAACATCCGCGCCGCCGGATCTGATGAAAACATTCTTCTCACCCCGCCGATCCGGATGACGCTGGAACAAGCGCTTGAGTTCATCGATGACGACGAGTTGGTGGAAGTGACCCCCCATCATGTGCGTCTTCGCAAGAAACTGCTGCTTGAGCATGAGCGTAAACGGGCCAGCCGGGCTAGCGCATCGGCCTGATGCTACCGGCTTTATAGGAGTCGCCATCTTCTTGGCGGCTCCCAATTGACGGCGTTCTTACGATGACCCCGGACGCATTTTTTCGCGGTTTGCGCGATCAGGCTTTGCGCGCTCGCCAACGCCGCGTGATCGTCTTGCATGGCGATGCAGCCTGGCGCCGCCGTCTGCTCGCCGATTTGCCAGCCAGGCTTGGCGTGTCAGAAGGCGTGTGGCTGGGCGATGCGCCCGCAGGATGGCGCGAATATACCGGTGGGGCTGGCGGCTTGATCGGACGCGAATGTGATCTCGCCGGTTTCGAGTTTGCAACGGCGGCGGATGCCGACCGTTTCGGCGCTCTGAGCGGGAGCCTGCGCGCGGGTGGCTTGCTTTTTTTGTTAGAGCCTACCGACAAAACAGCGAATGAGAGCCGTTTTCTGGCGCGCTGGCAGCGGGTACTTAATACATCGCCAGATGCGCTCAGGCTTTTTCAGCATCGACCCTGGCCGCCTTTGCCTTCTACTCCCATTACTGGAAACCCGCCGGCGATGGATGGATGGGGATGCTTGACCTCTGATCAGCGCGCGGCGATGGAGGCTGTTTTGCGGGTGGCCACCGGTCATCGTCGGCGGCCGGTGGTGCTCACTGCCGATCGCGGGCGGGGGAAATCCGCGGCATTCGGTTTGGCTGCAGCGCGTTTGCTGCATGAACGCGCCGCCCGCGTTTGTATATGCGGGCCCAGCTTGGCGGCCACGCAATCGGTATTTGCAGCGACAGTCGCCCGCCTGCCACAGGCGCATAAAGAACACGGCAGAGTGCAATGGAGGGAAGGAGAGCTGCGATTTGTGGCGCCCGATGAACTGGCGCGTGTGGAAATACAAGCCGACCTTGTGCTCGTCGATGAAGCGGCGGCGCTGCCTGTGGACTTGCTCAGGCGGTTGTTGAATCGCTATGCGCGGATTGCGTTTGCCACCACGGTGCATGGCTATGAAGGCAGTGGTCAGGCGTTCAGCTTGCGTTTTTCAAGAGAGCTCGACAGGCTGGCGCCGGGCTGGCGGGAGGTCGCGCTCGAAGAACCTGTGCGTTGGGCGAGCGGCGATATGCTGGAAGAGATCACCAGCCGTCTGCTACTGCTCGATGTCGAACCGGCGAGTACGCCTGGATTGGGCAATACCCCGGTCGATGCGGCGCGTTTTGAACCTCTGGATCGCACGCGCTTGGCGGAGGACGATGCTTCCTTGCGCGAAGTGTTCGGCTTGTTGTCGGCGGCGCATTACCGCACCCGTCCACGTGATTGGGTGCAGTGGCTCGATGACGAAGCCATGGCGCTTTGGGGCGTGCGCATCGCCGGGAAGATAATGGCCGTGGCCGTCACCGTCGAGGAAGGCGGATTACAGGCCGATCTGGCCGAGGCGATCCTGCGCGGCCAGCGGCGTGCGCACGGCCATCTTTTGCCTCAGGTCATGATTGCCCATCTGGGCTTGCACGAAGCGCAAGCCCAGATGGGTTGGCGGATTGTCCGCATTGCGGTGCATCCTCGGTTTCAGCACCAAGGCTTGGGTACTTGGCTGCTGTCGCAGCTGCGCGAGACGGCAAAAGCGGCCGGACTCGATTGGCTGGGCGCGAGCTTCGGCGCCACGGGGGCGCTGTTGCGCTTTTGGCAAAACGCAGGCTATTCAACGGTTCGCTTGGGTTTCACCCGAGAGGCAACCAGCGGAGCGCATGCGGCGTTGGTTTTGCGCGGTCTATCAAAGGCGGGCAGGGGGTTGCAAAAGACCGCCTCATACCGCTTTGCAGAGGGTTTTCCTGGCTGGTTGCTCGACCCGCTGCGGCGGCTCGATCCTTTTGTGGCGCTGGAATGCATGGCAGGATTGAAGAGAAGCGCCCCGAGCCCGCGAGTTCTGCAGGAAGCGCGGCGTTTTGCCGCTGGCGAATGCAGCTTTGAGGATGCGCAACCGTGGTTGCGGGCGCTCTGCCTTTCCAGTCTGGGAGATGTTTGGCGGCGGAGAAATCTTAGCGCGGACGAAGCGCAACTCATGGTGCTCAAACTGGCCGAGGGGCGGCGCTGGGCTGAAGTCGCGCGGGAAACGGGACTGGCCGGGCGTGCGCCGATCATTGACACGCTGCGCTTTGGGGTAGAGAGACTGCTGTTGGCCGAACAGGAAGCCTAATCTGTCGCGCTCCGCGGCAGACGAGCTCAGATTTTGGCGGCGGTCGTGGTCATTACCCGGGAGACCAGATGCATGAGTTTGCGTGCCGGCCAGGGCAAGCGGGCGCCCCCGAGTTCTCTGGCCTTGTAGGCATGATGGGCTTCATCCTCACGCATTTGTTCCAGAACGGCGCGGCTTTTTTTGTCCGCCTTGGGCAGTTTCTCGATGTGTTCGCTGAGATGATGTATCACCTGTTGTTCGGTTTCGTCGATGAAGCCCAAGCTCCAGCGGTCGCCAAGAATTCCGGCGAAAGCACCGATGCCATAGCTCCCCCAGTACCAGAACGGCCCGAGCAGGCTTTTGTGCGTGCCAAGCGCCTCGAGCCGCGCCTCTGTCCATAACAGGTGGTCATTTTCCTCCATCGCCGATAATTCCATCTGGGCGCGGGTGACGGGATCACGCGCGGTCAGCGCCTGACCGCGGTACAGTCCCTGGGCCGAGACCTCGCCGGCATGGTCCACGCGCAGCAGATCGCCCGCGTGCTTGCGTTCTTCTTCGCTGAGATCGGCTTCTTCGCAGCAGCTGGCGGGGTCCACGCGGCAGGTGGCGTGTGGCTTGCCGTAGAGGGTGCGCAAGGAATGGTCGATTTCGTCGATGAAATGGTCGAGGGGAGAGAGTTTGCGCATGGCGATATCCTGCTGAGTTCGGCGTTTACGGTAAAAAGTTTCAGGGTCGAGCGTCGCCAGGACCACGTCATCTAACCGTGACGGAGCGGGTGTCTGCCCGGAAAAACGCGGTAAATACATCCCTGTAGGCTCGACGGCGGCCTCCTTGCCGCCTGCGTTTTCCGAGCAGACGCCCGCTCCACTTTTCAACGGCTTGCGAATTTAGATGACAGGGCCCTGCGAGCGTCGCCTTTTTCCTTGAAAGAAGCAAGCGGTTGTGCAGATGCTAAAACGCGGATGAAGTTTGATCAAGCTGGCGCGCCAGCAATGTGAGCGGATGCAATACTTCGGTGTTCATTCCCCGTTCGCCCAGACCCTGGGCGAGATGCAGCGTGCACCCGATGTTGGTGGTAACCAAAAAATCGGGATTCAGCGAGGCGATCGCGTCGAGTTTGGGAGTTCTGAGACTCTTTGCCATCTGCGGGTGATCAAGCATGTAGCTGCCGGCAGCGCCGCAGCAGCGATCGTTTCCTGGCAAATCGATGAGGGTCAGATCGGGGATGCGGCTCAAGAGTTTGGCAGGGGCCTCGGGCGAATGCAGCACTCTGAGCTGAGTGCAGGGCGTATGCATTACAGCGCGTCGGGAAAGGGCGCTAAAAGAGAGCGATTCCGCCCACTTTGCCGCGGCGAGAAAGGTGCTGATTTCCTGGGCGCGATGACCGAAGGATGCGGCCTGGTCGCCTAGCAGTTGATCGTATTCGCTCAAGGTCACGGCGCAGGCGCTGGAAGTGGCGAGTATCGGGATGTTTTGATCGAAAGCGGCCAGATTGGCGCTCGCCAGTTTTTTGGCCTGGCTGCGCTCGCCGGCATGCAAATGCAAGGCGCCGCAGCATGTTTGGCGAGAGGGGGTGATTACCCGATAACCCAGTGCCTCGAGAATTCGGCGGGCGGATATCAGCGTTTCACGATCAAAAACCTCTCCCGCGCAGCCGGTAAACAGATAAACGGCCTTGCCGGAGGTTTCTTCGCGCGCCGATTGATCAAACACCAAGGGCAGGCGAGGCTCATGTCTGCCGAGATCGAAAGGACGTCGCCACGCCATGGGCAGCCAGGGTTGCAGGCGTTTTTTCACTTCGGGACGCTGCAAAATATGCAAACCTGCGTAAATCAATCGCCGCAAGTCACGACGTTCTGCATAGGCATTCATGGCACGTTCGCGCCAGGGATCGCGCACGCCCCGCCGATGCAGTTCCGCGCGGGCGGCATCTATCAGCCGACCATAAGGAACCTCCGCCGGGCATGCGTCCTCGCACGCCCTGCAGACAAGGCAGTTGCCAAGATGATGTTGTAAGGCCCCGTCGGGAGCCAGTTCCCCCTTGGCCAGCGCCTGGATCAAGGAGACCCGCCCGCGAGGCGATTCGGCTTCATTGTGCGTGATTCCATAGGTAGGGCAATGCGGCAGGCATAAGCCGCAGAGCACGCACTGGTCGGTGGCCGCGAACTCGGCGTCAGGCGCGGTTTCGGCTGGCGGTTCAGGAGGGTCTTGCAAGGTCATTCTCTTATGGTAACGATTCGCGGCCTTATCTTGTAAGCTATTCATGCAGGTTGAATCCAAAAATCCGCGAGACCATCGTATGCCCTATTATCAACGCCACGCTTTTTTCTGTACCAATCAACGCGAAGGAAAAGCCTGTTGCCAGGATCATGACGCCGCCGCGATGCGTGCTTACGCCAAGGAGCGCATCAAGGCGCTAAAAATTTCCGGGGCCGGCAAGGTAAGAGTCAATTCGGCCGGCTGCCTCGGGCGTTGCGACGAAGGTCCCACCGTGGTCGTTTATCCTGAAGGGATTTGGTATCGCTATGCGTGCCGAGAAGACATCGACGAGATCATCGAATCGCATCTGCTGCGGGGGAAGGTTGTTGAACGGCTGCGCTTGAAGTGAAGGGAAAACTGCGCGGATGAAAAGCCACACGCAGCTTACCCAAGAGGAACGATAGCCGATTCATGCGCTTATGAGAGCAGATCAGCCGATGGCTGGCAGACACCCGCTCCGCCACGGTTAGATGACGTGGTGCTGCGATGGCTGGCACGGGAGAAACAGCGCCATGTCAGTCGCGAGTGGATCTGCCAGTAACTCCTCCGGGACGCGTGTGCCGACGGACAACGGCAAGGAATTTGCGCATCATGAGGCCATCACCCACGCGCTCTCAGCCGGGTTCTACTTCGCTCATCTCCGTGCCTCCTGGGCACGGTGGCTGAGTGAGAATACGAACGGGCTGGTGCGGCAGTACTTCCCCAAGGCCAGAGGCTTCTCCACCATCACCGATTCAGATGTGCGCATGGTTGTGGACAGGCTCAACAAACGCTCCAGAAAATGCCTAGGCATGCAAACACCCAATCAGGTGTTTTTTTGGATTCAACCCACCCCTTGCACTAGCGAGTCGAATCCGCCAGCCAATAAAAATGGTTTGAATTAATCAATACATTAACAATCGGTAATATATTGATTTATCTGTTTTTTGATCTAGATCAAGTTTCGGGCTTGTGTCTGGAAATAGAAGGAGCGTATAAAACGAAGTATGGATATGTAAAAGAGGGTTTACATATCCATACCGTTTTTCAACCAGCGAGTGGAGGAAGTTGTCATGGGACTTGAATCCTTATCATTGATGCACGCGCCGTCGGCGCCTTACGTCAGCTTCGGCATTTTTTATTGGTCCTGGCCCAATATCGCCATGTGGGCGGCGGTCATCGTTATTTTCATCATCGGCGCGTATGCGCGCATACCCGAGTGGATGGAAATGGATGTCGAAGAACGGTTTCGCTACGATCAAGAAAAGCAAAAGAAAAGGGAGGAGTGATCATGAATATAGATAGATTCTTGCAAGAGACGATCCGCAAGCACATGACGCTGGAGGATGCCTTGCCGACGAAGATGCCGGAGTACGTCAATTCCTTCGGCTATTTCTTCGGCACCGCCACCTTGTCGTCGCTGGCGGTGATTTTCATTTCCGGCATCATCCTGGCTTTCTGGGGGCCGGACTGGTGGCATTTCACCAGCGTGGGGCATTTCACCAACTCCGTGCATTTCTGGGCGGTCGAAGTGTTTTACGTGTCGGTGACGCTGCACTTCACTTTCAAATTTTTCAAGGCCGCCTGGCGCGACGGCCGCTGGCGCACCTGGATCAACGGCTGGCTGATTTGGGGCATCTCGATCTTTTCGGGCATTTCCGGCACCTTGCTGCAGGCTAACTGGGATTCACAGTGGAATGCGCAGCAGGGCAAGGATGCGTTCAACGCCTTGGGACTTTCGTTTATGAACTGGATGAATTACACCACGGTGCTGACATTGCATGTGGTGTTTTTCGCATTCTTGATCGCAGTGCTGGTGGTGGCCCATTTGACCTTTGTGCGTAACGAAAGCCCCGTGCGTCCGATCGTCAACGAAGGTAAAGACGAGAAATAGGAGGATAGAGTCATGAGCATCGCATCTGATAAAAACCTGAAAGGGATTCCGATGAAGCCCTACGACATGGTGCGTGAAGGCCTGATCGTTTTCACCGCCATCACGGTCATCGTACTTTTCCTGGCCGCCTTCTGGGGTTTCCCTGGAAAGAATTACCGGCCTTTGACGATCAAGGAGGTCGCTACCAAGGCTCCAGTGGCTTTCCTTAAACGAACCCTGTCATATTTCGACGGCAGCAGTGGTCTGCAGACTTACGGCCCGCCGTACACTCATGACTACCAGAATGCCCAAAGCATCGGGCCTTTCTGTCCGGCCTGCTGGCTGGGGGTGATATTCCCGCTCAATGCCAAGGTGGATCTGGTGATGCAACCCCTGCAGCAGATTGCGGATCTGAATCCGGCGGTGGCGGCGGCCCTCAAGACTTATCAGCAGGCCAGCCCCAAGCAGCAGGCGGCCTGGGACAAGGCGTATGGCACCGCGCTGGGCAAGGCCAAGGTAGAGAACGGGCAGGTGGTGTTGCCGGCAACGGGCGATTATGGTCCGGTGCCCGTGTTGATGAACGGCATGCTTACATTTGCCCGCGCGGGTTTGCTTGAGGCGGCGTTGACTTTCAATACCAATCCGTCCATGGCGCCCTACGAAACCGACTACACCCGCGCATTGTTCTATCTCGGAGGAAATATCATGGGTACGGTGGCGGATCATTTCGGCGAGGACGGCGGCACCTGGGGCATGTCGCATATAGCAGGCCCGTATCCGGCGGCGTGGTGGCTGTGGCCATATACCTTCCTCTATCAGGTGCCGGCCATAGGCAATCTGAATCAGGCGGATCTGGTGGCTTTCGTCATCTGGGCAGGGTCATTGATCGTGATCATGTTGATACCGTTCATCCCGGGTCTGCGGCGGATTCCCTATGTGATTCCGGTGTACAAGATCATCTGGCGGGATTGGTATGAGAAATATCCTTCGGGCGATCCCAGCAAGTCGGCGAACAAATAAGCTAAAGAAGGGCTTATCCATAAAAAACGGCGCGGGGTTGAGCCTCGCGCCGTTTTTTTTGCGCCCGCGCATGCCGATTTAGCGAAGATGAGACTTCGGGTCAGGTGTTCGGCAGATCGCGGCCCATGCCGGATTTCATTTTTCTGGCCGGCAGGTACCAGCTCAGTCCATCGATCAGCATGGCCGCGCCGGCGCCGATCATGAGCCAGTCGCTCCAGGCATAGGGGCCGCCCCCGAGCGTTTTGTGCATGGCCAGGCCAAGGCCGATGAAGCTCACGCCGGTGCGAATCCAGGAAAGGCCGGTGCGGGCACGGGCATAGATGGTGCGCTGGATGGCGCCAAGGGTTCTTTGCGCGGCCATCATGTTGCGTTCACGCGCCAGGTAGGTGCGCTCCTTGCTGGCGGGAACGGGGGGCACATAGGAACAAAACGGCGGAATGGCGGCGGCGAGACGGGCGTGCGGGGTGTCGGCCGCCGCGTGCTCCATCGGCCTTTCCGGCAGTTGATAATGCGCGGTGAAGCGGGTGGTGCGCTCCGTGATGTCTTCCAGCCCGCCTGCGCAGCTCAAATCCATGCGCGAACGGCGCACCTTGAGGTAGTCGATGAGGCCGATGCCAGCCAGAGCCAGTCCGGCGACGAGGATGGCGGCATGATGCGGCGCGAGGATATTGTCGTTGAGGCGGGTTAGGGCATTGGAGAAAGCGACCATGGCCAAGCCCCAGCGGAGCAGTTTGAGAGAGGTTCGCGCACGCGCGTGGCCGGTACGGTGGCAGGCGAGCTTGGTGCGCCACAGGGCCATGATGTTGCGCCAGTAGGCAAGTTCGGTACGTTCTATGCCGATGAGTTTTTCCGGGATGTCGTGCAGATAGTCGAGGATGAACCAGCGAACGTCTTCGCGCAGCGCGACCCGGTATTCGATTGCGGCATTGGGCAGGTGCCGCCGCACTTGCTCGCGCATCGCTTCGTTGCCGGGATCGGCGGCGGCGATGATGACGGTATGGCCTTGTTGCATGACGGGAAACCACAGGCTCTGCCTGATGGCTTTGGCATCCAAGCCGGCGAACAGATGAGGCGGTACGGGGATGCGCTCGTCGTACTGGATGAATCGGCAGTCGTAATGTTTCGCCAGAACGTTAAGCAATGCGCAACGGTCGATGCCCAATTCCCGCAGTAAGATGCGCTCCACTTCGACGCCGCGCGCTTGCGCGCTGGCTTCGGCGGCTGCGAGTTGCTCGGCGCTCAACCGCCCTGTTTCGATGAGCAGGGCGTAGGGAGAGTTTTCAATCGTCATGGCAGTGTTGAACCTGCTTCCAGGCACTCTTGGGTTGGCCGTAATCCGGTTCGGCAATGTCGAAATCGCCGCTGCAATAGGGGAAGCGGCGCTTGAGCCGTTCTGCGCCCACATACCAGTGGAGGCCATCGGCGATCAAGTACAGGCCGATGCCCATGAGGGCGAAATCGAATATCGACCAGCCTATGTCGAAGGGGCCGAAGAAATTGAAATAAACGAGCAGGCCGGCGCCGACGGAAAGGATGCTGAAGCCGGTGCGGATCAACGCCATGCCGGTGCGCCCGCGCGCCAGCACGGTGCGAAGGCGTGACATGGCGTTGCGCTTGTCGGCGAGCGTGGTGCGCTCCAGCGCGAGCCCCGTGGTGGCCCACACGCCTGGTTTGGCCTCAGGCGCATAGGCTTCGGCCAGCGGGTCTTGCCCGGCGGCATACAGACAGCGGGAGGGAAAAATCTTGTCCCAAAGCCCTTTGCGGCCGTGAGCCTTGGCGACTACCTGACGGGCGCCATGGCCGGCTCCGCGCCCGGGCCAGTACCAATAAAAACCCTCGAGCAGCATGATTGCGCCGATGATGATCAGGCTCCAGTCGAATGCCGTCCACGGGCCGGGCGGGAACTTGCGGATGAAGCCGATGCCGATACCGGCGAAGACCACGCCGCTGCGGGCGAACGCCAGGCCGGTGCGGGCTTTGGCCATCAAGGTGCGAAGATAGGCAAGTAGGGTGCGTTCTTCGGCCATGGTGGTGCGATCGTTGGCCAGAAATCGGCGCCTTTCCACCGGTGAGAGCGCATCCCATGCTTCACGCAACGCCTCGGCGCTCTTTACCACCCGGCTGCGGGAAAAACGCATCGCACCGCCGGGCTCGCTCACCTGCAGGGCGGTATAGCCGGAAGGTATTTCATAGGGGGGATAAGGCTTGATCGTATCGGCCACGCGCCGCGAAGGCAGATACCAGACCAGACCGTCGATCAGGGCGGCGATGCCGAGGAACAGCAAGATGGCGTCAAAAATCAGGAAGTCGCCGTCGAGGCCGAAAAAGCGCAGGAAGGCGACCGCGATGCCCACGAAGGCTATGCCGGTGCGGGCCAGCGCTAGACCGGTGCGGCTGCGCGCGAACTGGGTGCGCTGGGCGGCATAATCCGTGCGCAATACCGCGAGATAGGTGCGCACCAGCGCCAAGGGGGTGCGCCCGCCCGAGATGGGGAATTCCGGGTTCAGGTCGGCGCTGTTTTCGATCAGCCGCACCACATCCGCGCAGGTGGCCAGACGCAGTTCCAGGTGGGTGACGCCGAGCGCGGCGCGGATGCGTTCGAGCAGATCCTGATCGTCCGGGGCGCAGACCACCACCACCGCCGTGTCGCGTTCCCGGGACAAAGGCAGCCAGCGTTCGGCGCGTAGCCGGTCGATATCGAGGTGTCTCAACAGGGCGCGCGGCGCGGTCAGTTTTTCATCGTATTCCACGGTCTGTCCGGCATGGGTTTGCGCCAGACGCTCGAGCTCGGCCTGTTTGGTCAATGCGACGGTGGCTGTGTCCATAACTTAAATCATGAATGGCATCGAAAAGCGGATCATTTTTGATCTAAAAAGCGAATTCCTTCCAGGGCCTGATACAGGTCGCGCGCGTCGTAATCGGCGTGGGTATCGTTATAGTCTTTGCGTCCCTGGTCGGTCCAGACGAGAATGGTGTGCAGCCCCGCCTGTTTTGCGCCGTAGATGTCGCGGTACATGTCGTTGCCGACGTAAATGGTTTCTTCGGGGCGGACGTCGAGGCGGGCGCAGGTTTGCAGGAAAAGCCGCGCATCGGGCTTGCGGTAGCCAAAGTCTCCGGAAATCGTGCGAACGGGAAAATACTTGCGAATCTTGGTGATGCGCATTTCCGGCAAGGCGAAATCTCGCTGTGCGTCGGAGACGATACCGAGGCGGAAATCGTCCACGATGCTTTGCAACAGCCCCTTGGCGCCGGGATAACGTTCGATCAGTCTGCGCGACAGGGCACGGTGCAGCTTGACCAGCTCCCTGGCCAGGCGCTCGCGCCGCTTGGCGACCTCGTTCTGTTTTTTCTCGCCTTCCTGCGCGAAGGCTTCTGGCCGAAAATGGCGGCTCCCGTGACTGAGAATATCCCTCCACAGGGCGCGGGCATCCATTTCTGGGTAGGCCTCGCCGGAGACGCGTTTTTGCTTTTTCATGAGGTCGAAATAACGCTCCTGCAATTCCGCTCCATCGAGGTTGATGCGGTGATAGCTCAGGTAGCGGGCGATGTGCCGGTATATTTCGGGCAGGGTTTCGTCGGTTTCTATGTGGATCAGCGTGCCATAGAGGTCAAACAGGACGGCGCGAATGCTCATGGTTCATTTCCTCATGCATTGGACGGCTTCATGCACCAGTGCGCGGGCATAGCCGTGGTCGAGATAGCTGTTGCGGGCGATCCGTAGCAGGCCGATGGCCATATAGAAAGGCAACCTTTGGGTGATGGCATGAAAGGCGTCGTGGTGATCGGGGAAATGCCGGCTGTATTCCCACAAGAAATGCCCAATGCGAGGCTCGGCGTGGCCGCCATGACCGAGATGCAGCATGGCGCAGTGTTTGAGTTCCGCGGCGACGATTCCAAGGTCATAGACCCGGTCGGCATACCGCGAGCGTTCGAGATCGACGGCGATGAGATGATGTTCACTTGTGAGGATGAAGTTCGCGGGCGTAGCGTCGCCATGCAGACGCACCGTATTGTCGGAATGCATCAGCGGGTCTTCGGCCCAGCGCCCGCGCGCGGCATACAGTGTATCAATCTGCTCCTGGCGGATACGCCCGCGTCGCCACAGGCGGGCGATGATCTTGTCGAAATAGGGGAATTCCGCATAAAAATCCACCCGCGCGGAAGTGGCGGTGTGATTGTGCAAGCGCGAGAGGAAGTAGGCGAGGTCAGACAGACTATGCATCAGCCCGGATGAGTCTCCGGTGGCGGCGAAGCGTTCCCATATCCGGTACATGGGTTCGCCATCGACGAAATCCTCGAATATTACATTGGCGAATTCGAAATTCTTTCCAAGGGGGCGCACGACACGGTGGCGGCCATGGCAGAAGCCGGCCGCCTCGAGGCGCTTCAATGTCTCGTATTCGGCCCGCGCCGCATGAGGGTGCGTAAAATACTTGCCGAGAACGCGGCGATCGTGTCGCCGATCTGCATAGATGTAGACATTGGGTGCCAGCGCAAACACTCTGAACCCCCGCCGGGGCCTGAAGCCGAATTTGCGGGGAAAAAGGCGGTCATGCAGATAGCCATAGACCGGATCGCTGGCAGGTAGGTGGCCAAGATAGCGCAAGGAGGTGACCTCCGGAGAGATGGGGGATGAATCGCGACGCGCGCGGGCGGCAGCGCTGTCACAAAAGTGTCATGTTAGCAGATCCTGATGGATCGATCAGGTTGATTTTCCCCTGAATTCGGCTTTCTGGGGCAATGCTTGATGATCCCCGGCGCATGGCGCAGTACACTAGGAGCCTGTCGGACTTGGGACACCCAGCTCGACAGGGAGCTGTTCCATCATTGAGACAAGGCTATGCCTGAGACGAATCGCGACCCCGAAAAAATGATCGATAAGGTTTCCACCCGCTCATTGGGAAACCGTTTCTTGCCAAAGCTCTTCGGCTGGTTGTTCCTTGGCTATGCTCTGGGATGGGCTATCTGGGTGAGCTGGTGATGTTACGTGCCTTGCAACAAAGACTGCTCAGGCTGCGGCGCGCCTGGCGGCGCCGCAGCGGCGCCTTGCTGCTGGGTTTTTTTCTCGTGCCTTTGTTTGCTTCTTTGTCGGTATCTCTGTTTACGGGGCATTACCGCCTGTTTTTGCTCAAGCTGGCCGCTTTCGCAATCTGGAGTGCTGCGGCCATGCTGATCAGCAAAGGCATTCGCGAGGAGATGGATTATGAAGACGCCCTTCTTGCCAAGGCGCCCCTCTGGCCTTTGAAAGGAGTGGGCGCTTTGCTTTTGGGAAGCGGCGTGTTTTATTTGGGATGGGTGGTGTCTGAAGAGTCATTGTGGCGCAGTCTGTTCGTCGGCGCGCTGGCTACGATCGGAGCGATGCTCAATTACGGTTTGGATCCCCGACGGGACAAACTTCCGGATTTAGAGGATGTCGATCCGCGTCATTTCCTCAAAAGCCTGGAGCAGGCGCGCGAAAGCTTGGCCGTGATCCGCGATCGCAACCGCCGCATTCATGATTCCTTGCTGCACAAGCGCATCGATCGCGCTGCTCGGCGAGCGGAGGAAATTCTGGAGGTGCTGGCTCAGAACCCGCGAAAATTTCGGGAAGCACGCAAGTTTCTGGTCGTCTATATCGATGGCTTATCGCGCGTGACCGAAGGGTATCTGGCGGTTGAGGAGGAATGGGTCGATCCGGCAATGCGCGATCGGCTCTATCGCCTGATGGCCGAAGTGGACCAGCGTTTCTATAAGGAACTGGAACGGCTACGCGCCGGCGATCGCTTCGATCTGGATGTGCAGATCGAGGCGCTCAAGCAGCAACTCAAGGAACGATGAGGTGAATGTGGCATGAAAGATAAAGATGTGGCGGGTATCGAGCCGGCGGCGGCAGGCATGGACAAAGTGACCATTCCCGACGCCTTGCGGGCGGAAATGGAAAAAAAATCCAGCGGAGAAGAAGCCGCTTCCACGCCTCTGACGCCGGAAGAAGAGGAGCGGTTGCGCGAAGCGATGGATGAAATCGATTTTCGGGATCGCAGCTCCGTGATCCGTTTTGGTTCGGCGGCTCAGGAAAAACTGGACGAGATCTCCAATCGCATGATAGATGGTGTCAAAAACGATGAAACCGGCGCCGCCGGCGAGTCTCTCAACCAGATGGTCGCCGCGATACGCGGCTTCGATCTCGACGCCCTCGATCCCACCCGGAAGCGGCAATGGTGGCAGAAACTGGCGCGGAAGGCGGAGCCTCTGGCGTTGTTCATTCAACGTTATGAACAGGTTCGCGATCAGATCGACCTGATCGCCAATGAACTGGAACACCACAAGGCGCAATTGACGGCGGATGTGATCGCCCTGGACAAACTCTATGCCGCCAATCTGGACTACTTTCGCCAACTCGAACTTTATATCCAGGCGGGAGAACAAAAGCTTGCGCAACTCGAAAACACGCTGATTCCAAAGTACGGGCGTAAAGCTTCTTCCGGTGAGATGCTGGCCGTGCAGGAACTACGTGAAATACGCGGCTTTCGCGATGACCTGGAGCGGCGCGTACATGACTTGCGCCTTTCCCGGCAAGTGGCCATGCAGGCGCTGCCCAGCATTCGCCTGATTCAGGAAAACAACAAGTCGCTGATCAACAAGATAAGTTCGACTTTGGTCAATACCGTGCCTTTGTGGCGCAATCAGCTTGCTCAGACCGTCACCATTTTCCGCAGCCATGAAGCCGCCAAGTCGGTCAAGGCGGCGGGCGATCTGACCAATCAGCTGTTGGAACGCAACGCCGAAGGACTGCGCGAGGCCAATCGCGAAGTGCGCGAGCAGGTCGAACGTGGCATTTTCGACATGGAAAGCATAAAAAAAGCCAATGCCACGCTCATCGCCACTCTGGAGGATTCGTTGAAGATCGCCAGCGAAGGCAAGGCAGCCCGTCGGGCGGCGCTCGGCGAGCTCGAAAAAAGCGAGGAGGCGCTCAAACAGGCGTTATTGGCGGTTTCAGAGGAAGCGAAAAGACGGGAAGGCGAGGATGCGCCCTAAAAAGCGGCCTTTATTCCCTTGAGAATGCCTTGAGGAGTCCTCATCGTTTATTGGTTTTTGGCTGACCAGAAAAGCAAGTGATCTTTGAAAGATTCGAACTGAATTTTTCAGAGCCGTTCGATGCGCTGCGGGTCATCCATGATCTGCGGGAAACTTCGAATGATTAATGTCGTCCGATCCCGGAAGACCTGCTCTCGTTAGCTTTCGGTCGATTTTAGGGGGAAGTATGCGTGATATAGAAGACTGGATGTGGGCTGAAGCTCTGGAAATGCTCGGCCGCGCGGAACGAATGCAACGGCAATTCTTCCAGCCCAACCGCAGGGCCCGTCGGGCGGTGTGGGTGCCGCCATTGGACGTGTACGAATCAGATGATGAGATTTTGGTGGCCATCGCTCTGCCGGGAGTAACGCCCGATTCAGTGCGGGTGCAGCATGAGGGACGTTTGCTGCTCGTCGAAGGCGTCCGCCATATACCCGTGGCGCAGCGCAATACCGCTATCCATCGCATGGAAATCCCCCACGGCTGGTTCGAGCGAACCCTGCAACTGCCTAAGGGTTTGCACCTCGAGCACCAGGAATTCACGGGCGGCTGCCTTTATTTGAGCTTCAGGAAAGTCTAGGGCGCCGCATCTCGCGTGGAGCCTCCCAAGGAGATCAAGGAATGGATGAGCATAAACAAATCGCTGTGGAATCTGATGCCGAGAGAGACGGGGACGACCAGAATGAAGTCGTTGTTCCTATTATTCCAGTGCGCAATATGGTGCTTTTCCCCGGCGTCGTATTGCCGATATCGATTGGACGCCCCAAGTCTGTGGCCGCCGCTCAGGAGGCCGCCAAAAATGAGCGTCCCATTGGGCTGTTGATGCAAAGAGACCCTCAAGTGGATGAGCCCGTGCCGGAAGATTTGTACTTGGTGGGCACTGTTGCCAGTATCTTGAGGTATGTGACGGCACCGGATGGCAGCCACCACATCATTTGTCAGGGCCAGGAGCGGTTTCGCGTCATTGAATTCGTAGATGACGAGCCTTTCCTGGCGGCGCGAATCGAGCGGCTTCAAGAACACTCCATCCAAAGCCCGGCGCTCGAGGCGCAGATGATGCATTTGAAGAAACAGGCCATGGAGGCGCTGGAGCTTCTGCCTCAAGCGCCGGCCGAACTGGGGCAAGCCTTGCAGCATATGGACTCTGCGGGGCAATTGGCGGATCTGATCGCCAACTTCATGGATATCAAGCCTGAAGAAAAGCAGAAAATCCTGGAAACGGTTGACTGGGAGGAACGCCTAGAGAAGGTTTCCCGTTATTTGGCCTATCGCCTCGATGTGCTCCGCCTGAGTAAAAAAATCGGTGATCAGGCCAGCGAGGTGATCGATAAACGCCAGCGTGAATATGTCTTGCGCGAGCAAATGCGGGCGATTCAGAAGGAGCTGGGTGAAGACGAAGATGCCGCCGCGGAGATCCGCGAAATCGAGGAAGCCATTGCCAAGGCGGGCATGCCGGAGGAGGTGGAGCAGCAGGCGCGCAAGGAACTCAAGCGTCTGGAGCGTATGCCCGAAGGTTCTGCAGAGTACCCGATGGTGCGAACCTATCTGGAATGGCTTACTGAATTGCCCTGGTCTGTGCTTACTCCCGAATCGCTGGATATCGCCAAGGCGAGGGAAATACTCGACCAGGATCATTATGATCTGGACAAGATAAAGCGGCGCATTTTGGAGCATCTGGCGGTACGCAAGCTCAATCCCAAAGGCAAGAGCCCGATTCTGTGTTTCGTGGGCCCGCCGGGAGTGGGCAAGACATCACTTGGGCAGAGCATCGCGCGAGCGATGGAGCGTAAGTTCGTGCGTGTCAGCTTGGGAGGCGTGCATGACGAGGCGGAGTTGCGCGGTCATCGCCGCACCTATATTGGCGCCATGCCCGGAAACATCGTTCAAGCCATACGCAAGGCCGGCAGCCGCAACCCGGTGATCATGCTTGATGAAATCGACAAGCTCGGCGCTGGCGGATTTCATGGCGATCCTGCCGCTGCCCTGCTGGAAATTCTCGACCCGGAGCAGAACGCCACCTTCCGTGACAATTACCTTGGCGTGCCTTTCGATCTCAGTCAGGTCATGTTCATCGCCACCGCAAACAGGCTGGATACAATTCCCGGTCCTTTGCGCGATCGTATGGAAGTGATCGAACTGCCGGGTTATACCGAAGAGGAAAAGGTGCAGATCGCCCGCAGCCATTTGCTCAGGCGCCAATTGGAACAGGCCGGCCTCACGGAGGAACAATGCCGGATCGAAGACAGCGCGCTGCATGCTTTGGTGCGTTATTACACACGCGAGGCGGGGGTGCGCAATCTGGAGCGTGAAATCGGCGCGCTCTGCCGCCATGCGGCGATGAAAATTGCCGAAGGCCAGGCAGAGCGCCTTGTGATTGGAGCGGATGACTTGCCGGATATACTGGGACCTCATCGCTTCGAAAGCGAGGTGGCGCAGCGGGTGGCCACTCCGGGAGTGGCTACAGGCCTGGCCTGGACACCGGTGGGCGGCGACATTCTCTTCATCGAGGCAACGGCTTTCCCTGGACATGGAAAGCTGATCCTGACGGGACAACTCGGAGATGTCATGAAGGAAAGCGCGCAAGCGGCCTTGAGTCTGGTCAAGGCCAATGCGGAACCTCTTGGCATCGATAGCACACGTTTCGATCAGACCGATATTCATATCCATGTGCCGGCGGGTGCCATTCCCAAGGACGGGCCCAGTGCGGGAGTGGCCATCTATGTGGCGCTGGTTTCCTTGCTCACCGGCCGGACAGTGAGGGCGGACACCGCTATGACCGGCGAAATAAGTCTGCGCGGCCTGGTCATGCCTGTGGGTGGCATCAAGGAAAAAGTGCTGGCGGCTTTGCGTGCGGGAATAAAACAAGTGCTGTTGCCGGCGCAAAACCGCAAGGAGTATGAAGAAATCCCTGAAAACGCCCGCGAGCAACTACATTTTGAATGGTTGAATCGGGTTGATGAGGCGGTAGCCTTGGCCTTGGATTCTGAATCAGAAAGGCAATCGAAAGGAGAAACGAGCCATGACTGAAAACACTCCAGAACCGGCTGTAGCGAAAGAGGCATCGAAGGTGCAGGAACAATTGATGCAGGCGTTTTATTTCCGCCATGCCACCAAGTTGTTCGATGTGAATCGCAAGATACCCGAAGATGAATTCAACACTTTGCTTGAGGCCGCTCGCCTGTCGCCCAGTTCGTTTGGATTCGAACCGTGGCGTTTGCTGGTCATCCAGGATCCGGCCAAGCGCGAGTTGTTCAGAGATTTTTCCTGGGGAGCCAATGGCTCGGTTCACGGCTCGCCCGGCCAGTTGGGGACGGCCAGTCATTTTTGTATTTTTCTTTCATTTACCCGCGAATTGCTGCATCCTGGTTCCGAGTATCTGCTGCGGCATCTCAAGGAGGTGAAACAAGCGCCGGACGAGGTCATTGCCTTCTACAACAAGGCATTCCAGAAGTTTCTGGATCATGATTTCAAGATTTTCAGCGAACGCGAATTCACAGAATGGACGGCACGCCAAACTTATATCGCCTTGGCGAACATGCTGACCAGCGCCGCCATGATGGGTATCGACTCGTGTCCGATAGAAGGCTTCGAAATCGACCCGACCATTGAGGTGCTGGAAAAACATTTCGGTATTGATCCAAGGCTATACAGGCCAGCGGTCATGGCAGCTTTCGGTTATCGGGCGGCTGAGCCGACGCGGCCCAAGACGCGACGGCCGATGTCGGAGGTTGTCGATTGGTTTTGATCGTGTGAGCCAGGAGCCTGGCTGATTTGGAAAGAATCGGCTGCGGCGATGGGATAATGGTTTCAGTTTTTCGCTCTTTTTCGTCGAATAGAACCACCTTTGTCCTCAAAAGAGCGTGAAACTGGCCTCCATTCTCCACTCGCCTCGCTACGATCCTCCAAGTCCGACAGGCTCCCAGGCGGCCGCCGTTTCAGGACGTCAATCGCGTCAGGGCTTCGTTGTAGCGCAGCCGGGTTTGCTCGACAATTTCGGCAGGAATTGCCGGAGCGGGCGGGCTTTTGTTCCAGTCGAGGGTTTCCAGGTAATCGCGAACGAATTGTTTGTCGAAAGAAGGCGGATTCGTTCCCGGATGGTAACTTTCGGCCGGCCAGAAACGGGAGGAATCGGGCGTTAGCACTTCATCTATCAATGTCAGTTCGCCCGTGTCTGGATCGAGGCCGAATTCGAACTTGGTGTCGGCCAGGATGATCCCTCGTTTGCTCGCGTGTTCGGTGGCTTCCCGATAGAGGGCGAGGCTGGTTTCGCGCACGCGCTCAGCGAGTTCGGCGCCGAGGATGTCTTGCATTTGCAGATAGGTTATGTTTTCGTCGTGCGCGCCCACTGAGGCCTTGCTCGATGGCGTAAACACAGGCGTCTCGAGTTTCGCGGCCAATTCGAGGCCAGCCGGCAGTTCGATCCCGCAAACCTTTCTTTCGCGTTGGTAATCCTTCCATGCCGAACCGATCAGATAGCCGCGCACTATGGCTTCAATGGGCAGTGCCTTGAGGCGGCGCACCAGCATGGAACGGCCTTCCAGGGGGGTGCGCTCGATCGGGTCTGTTATCACCTCGTCCAGTCCGAGATCGCTGAGGTGATTGGCTACGATGTGCCGTAGGCGCTCGAACCAGAAGTTTGATATTTGGGTCAAAATACGGCCTTTGCCGGGAATGGGCGTAGGGAGCACTACATCGAACGCCGACAGGCGGTCGGTGGTGACGATGAGCATGTGTTTATCGTCGATGGCGAAGATGTCGCGCACTTTGCCGCGATGGATGAGGGGAAGGCGTTTCAAGGTAGCTTGGAAAAGTATCTCGTCCATATGAATTCTCTAAAACGATTGGCGGTTATCCCTGGTGGGCTTTGGAAATCTCAACTTGAATACGGCGACATGATAAGCTTTTCTCCGGGTCCTGACCCCAGGATTCACGCATTTGACTATAACGAAAGGAGAATGTCATGAAACGGAGAGACTTCTTGAAGGGCGCGGGCGCGGGTGCGGCGGCCGGTGTCGGCATGAGTATGGCGCCGTTGGCGGGCGCGGCCGAATTGCCGCGGCTGAATTGGCGCATGGTGACCAGCTGGCCGCAAAGCCTCGACACCTTGTATGGCGGCGCTGTCGATGTAGCCAAATATGTGCGCGAACTGACCAGCGGACGTTTCAATATTCGCACCTACGCCGCTGGCGAGTTGGTGGGTGGTTTGCAGGTGCTCGACGCCGTTTCACAAGGCACGGTGCAGATGGGGCATACTGCCTCTTACTACTATATCGGCAAATCGCCGGCGCTCGCATTCGATACCACCTTGCCGTTCGGCATGACCGCCCGGCAACAGTATTCCTGGCAAATGCAGGGTGGCGGAAATGAGTTGCTGAACAAGGAAGTTTTTGCCCGTTTCGGCATCGTCTCCCTGCCTGCCGGCAATACTGGCGTGCAGATGGGCGGCTGGTTCCGCCGGCCGGTTCCCGATCTGGCTTCGCTGCGGGGCTTGAAGATGCGCATTCCCGGCTTTGGCGGCAAGGTGATGGCGAAACTGGGGGTCAATGTGCAAACGCTGCCCGGTTCCGAGATCTATCCGGCACTGGAGCGCGGCGTCATCGATGCCACCGAGTTCGTCGGCCCCTATGACGATGAGAAGCTGGGTTTCTATCAGGTCGCCAAATATTACTATGCGCCATCGTGGTGGGAGCCGAACACCCAGTTATCCTTGTATATCAACAAGAAGCAATGGGAGGGCCTGCCGCGCCAATACCAGCAGGCGGTGCGTATCGCCTGCGCCGCCGCCAACTGGAACATGGTGGCCAAATACGACGCCAAGAATCCAGTTGCGCTCAAGAGCCTGCTCTCCAAGGGGGTGAAACTGGAGAAATTCTCCGACGGTATCATGAAAGCCGCGGAGAAGGCCGCTTTTGAAATCTACGACGGACTGAACAAGTCCGATCCCACTTGGCGCAAGGTGTACGCCCCCTGGCTGAAATTCCGTAACATGGAATATGCGTGGGCGGCGGCCGATCAGCTCGTTTATGAGTCCTTCGCCTTTCCACAGGCCAGCTTGAAGGATCTTTAATCGATGGCGCGACATCCTCTGGTTGGCGTGGTAATGGGATCGGACAGCGACTGGCCGGTGATGGCGCACGCCGTGCAACGGCTGGAAATGTTTGCGGTGCCCCATGAGGCCAGAGTGGTTTCCGCGCATCGCACCCCGCGGTTGTTGTACCGTTATGCCGAAGAGGCCGCAGATCGCGGCCTCAAGGCGATTATCGCCGGCGCGGGGGGTGCCGCGCATTTGCCCGGCATGCTGGCCGCCTTGACCCCCGTGCCGGTGTTGGGTGTGCCGATCCCGTCGCGTTATCTCAACGGCCAGGATTCGCTGTTGTCCATCGTGCAGATGCCCAAAGGAGTGCCGGTGGCGACCTTCGCCATCGGAGAGGCCGGCGCGGCCAACGCTGGATTGTTCGCCGTGGCCATGCTGGCGAATGAGAGCGCCGAATTGGCTGAGCGACTGCTTGCCTTCCGCCGTTCCCAGAAAGAGCAGGTCGAACGGCTTCACTTGCCTCCGGCGACATGATCGCTCCCGGTGCAACTCTCGGCATGCTCGGCGGTGGGCAGCTGGGACGTTTTTTTGTCCTTGCGGCCAAAGAATTCGGCTATCGGGTCATGGTGCTCGATCCTGATCCCTACAGTCCGGCCGGACAGCTGGCAGACGTTCATTTGTGCGCCGCCTACGAGGATGCCGCAGCCCTTGCGCGCATAGCAAGAGAATGCGCCGCAATCAGCACCGAATTCGAAAATATTCCCGCCTTCGTGCTCCAGCAATTGGAGGCCCAAGTACCCGTCCGGCCTGCAAGCCGGTGCGTGCATATCGTCCAGGACCGGCTGCGGGAAAAGACCTTTTTGACCGGCAAAGGCTTCCCGGTGGCGGCGTTTGCCCCGGTGTACAGCCCTTCCGACCTGACTGCGGCGGCGGCCAAGACCGGTTTCCCAGCGCTGCTCAAACGGGCCGCTTTCGGTTATGACGGCAAAGGTCAGGTACGCGTTACGGAGGCCGCCGCACTGGCTTCGGCCTTCGCCGAATTGGGCTGCGCGCCGTGTGTATTGGAGCAACAGGTCGATCTGGCAATGGAGCTGTCCGTGGTGCTGGCGCGTGGCGCGCATGGCGAAATGGCAAGTTATCCAGTGACTGAGAACCTGCATCGAAACGGTATCTTGCATCGCTCCATCGCGCCTGCGCGGATCGATGCCGAACTTGCGGACAGGGCTGAATCGATGACTCGCGAGGTGGCCCAGGCGATTGACTATGAAGGCGTGCTGGCGGTCGAGTTCTTCCTTGAACGGGATGGCCGTTTGTTGATCAACGAAATCGCCCCGCGTCCGCACAATAGCGGGCATTACACTGTGGATGCGTGCGCCGCCTCGCAGTTCGAACAGCAGTTGCGGGTCATGTGTGATCTGCCTTTGGGGAGCACGCGTTTGTTGACTCCTGCGGTCATGGTCAACCTGCTCGGCGATCTTTGGGTAGATGGCGAACCTGACTGGGAGGCCGTCTTTGCCACGTCAGAGGCCCGTTTGCACCTTTATGGTAAGCGAGAGCCGCGGCCCGGCCGCAAGATGGGGCATTACACGGTTCTGGGTGAAACGGTACGCGCCGCCGAGACCGCCGCCCGTGCTGTTTACGGCGCCTTGACGCACACTCCTTGAGGTGTTTCACCCGCTCTATCCAACCCATGCGCCTTCTGTGTCGGTCTGAGCCAGAACCAGATCAGCGAAGGCGCGGGCCGCGGTGCTCAGCCGTTTTCCCTCTCGTTGCACCAGAAACCATTGGCGTTTTAGGGGAAAGCCCTCGACGTCCAGCACGCACAATCTTTGGGCGGACAATTCCGCTTGAACCGTGTGGAGCGATACCAGGCCAATGCCGAGACCTGCTTCGACGGCTTGTTTGATGGCCTCATTCTTGTTCATTTCCATCGCCGGCTTGAAAGGCAGCTGGCGTTCGGCAAACACGTTTTCCAGCGCAACCCGGGTACCGGAACCTTCCTCGCGAACCACGATGGCTTCCTTGAGCAGGCGCTGCAAGGGAATGTGTTTTTGTTGCGAGAGCGGATGTTCGGGCGCGGCGATGATAATCAGCGGATTTTCCATGAAGGCTCGTGCTTTCAGTGGCAAGTCAGCTGGAGGCGTGCCCATGAGTGCAAGGTCGCTCTGATTGGCGAAAAGCTGCTCCAGCAAGGTTTCGCGATTGACCACGTTCAGGCTGATCTGTACCTCAGGGTGTCGCCTGCGAAAAACCGCCATCAGGCGGGCGGCGAACACACTGGCGGTGCTGACCGCGGAGACGGCGAGGGTGCCTCCATGCAAGCCCTTGAGATCATTCAGGGTTTGTTCCAGTTCATGCAGTTCGCGCGAGATGCGTTCGGCGCTGGCCAGCGTCTCCCGACCGGCTTCGGTTAGACGGATTTGTTTGCCGATGTGTTCGAAAATCGGCGCGCCCAGCATTTTCTCAAGTTGTTTGACTTGCATGGAAACGGCGGGCTGGGTGAGATGTATCGCCTCGCTTGCTTTGGAGAAACTGCCGTGGCGGGCGACTGCCTGGAAAATTTCTAGTTGTCTGAGCGTGGGCTTAATCATAAGCAAAACTTTCATGTCAAGAAACAAAAAATGACTATATCTTATAAGCCATTTCGTTTACAGTTTTTTTAGGCAAGCCAATAGCCGTTTGCCGTTGTTCCATTCAAGTTCAAGCAGGAGGACGCCATGGCTAATGACCAATCCAACCGCTACGCCAATCTCGATCTCAAGGAAGAAGACCTGATCGCCGGCGGCAAGCACATTCTCGTCGCCTATAAGATGAAACCCAAGGCAGGTTATGACTACCTTGCCACGGCGGCGCATTTCGCTGCTGAATCGTCCACCGGCACCAATGTGGAGGTCAGCACCACCGACGACTTCACCAAGGGCGTGGATGCGCTGGTGTATTACATAGACGAGGCGAACGAAGACATGCGTATCGCCTATCCGCTGGAGCTGTTCGATCGCAACGTGACCGACGGTCGCATGATGATGGTCTCTTTCCTGACCTTGACCATCGGCAACAATCAGGGCATGGGCGACGTAGAGTACGGCAAGATGATCGACTTCTACGTGCCGCCGCGCGCGATTCAGCTGTTCGACGGCCCAAGCAAGGACATTTCCGATCTGTGGCGCATCCTTGGCCGGCCGATCAAGGACGGCGGCTACATTGCCGGCACCATCATCAAGCCCAAGCTGGGCCTGCGTCCCGAACCGTTCGCAGAGGCGGCCTACCAGTTCTGGCTCGGTGGCGACTTCATCAAGAACGACGAACCCCAGGGCAACCAGGTGTTTTCGCCGCTGAAGAAGACCATTCCTCTGGTGGCCGATGCGATGAAACGCGCCCAGGACGAAACCGGCGAGGCCAAGCTGTTTTCGGCCAACATCACCGCTGATGATCATTATGAAATGATGGCCCGCGCCGACTTCATCCTCGAAACCTTCGGCCCGGACGCGGACAAGGTCGCCTTCCTGGTCGACGGTTATGTCGGCGGACCCGGCATGATCACCACTGCCCGTCGCCAGTATCCCAATCAATACCTGCATTACCATCGCGCCGGCCACGGCGCCGTGACCTCTCCCAGCGCCAAGCGCGGCTATTCCGCTTTTGTGCTGGCGAAGATGGCGCGACTGCAGGGCGCGTCCGGCATCCATGTCGGCACCATGGGCTACGGCAAGATGGAAGGCGCCGCCGATGACCGCATCATCGCCTACATGATCGAGCGCGACGAGTGCCAGGGGCCGGTGTACTACCAGAAGTGGTATGGCATGAAGCCCACCACCCCGATCATTTCGGGCGGCATGAACGCGCTGCGTCTGCCCGGTTTCTTCGAAAACCTGGGGCATGGTAACGTGATCAACACCGCAGGCGGTGGCTCCTACGGCCACATCGACGGTCCTGCGGCAGGCGCCAAATCGCTTCGCCAGGCGTATGAGTGCTGGAAAGCCGGCGCCGATCCGATCGAATGGGCCAAGGAGCATCGCGAATTCGCCCGCGCCTTCGAATCCTTCCCCCAGGACGCCGACAAGCTGTATCCCGGTTGGCGTGAAAAACTGGGCGTTCATAAGTAAGCTTTCGCCCGCGCCCCCGAGTATCTCGGGGGCGTTTTCTCATGTGCGCCCAGCATGGGCGCCCCCCGCGGGTGGAAATCCCGCCGCGAGCTGGTTACGTTGAGTGAAACGAAGCGCGACTGCGGAAGGGTAACCGACCGTGGGGAGGAGCCGTAGAGCGCAAAAACGCTGGCCGAACGCCTGCGGGAGTGCGTGAACGGTTGGAAGGCTTGCTTCCGGCTGGCCCGGACACCCGAGGTGTTCCGCTGCCTGGACGAATGGCTGCGCTACCGCCTTCGGGCCTTGCAGCTCGCGCACTGGAAATGGGGCAAGACCATGTACCGGGAACTGACCGCCCCTATCCCGCTTTCCCCATGGCTTCTGTCCTTGCCAAAAGTTATTCGGAATAATCTGGATCCGTGATTCCCCGCCCGACGGAACTGGATTTCGCCACCAGCCCGCTTGGGGTGCGCGATCGGGGTGTGTCGGCCCGCGTAACCCGGGATGTTGCAGGTCATTGCGGCGCAGGCGGGCCCAGGCACGTGGGTACCAGATTGAGCCTCTTTTGAATTTACTGGAAGTCCGCGTTCCCCGTGTCCGGCTGCCTGATAGGCGCGTGGCTACACCCGATTCGAAACCATGCGCACCGTCATCTTCCTCATCGCTGGCAAA
>Ga0256829_1000203_pt1 | contig 72166 bp, 67 predicted proteins | sample 131447metaG_FD_185979 | JGI IMG/M metagenome (GOLD analysis project Ga0256829, IMG submission 185979) | Hydrothermal vent microbial communities from Lau Basin, Pacific Ocean - 131-447 | ecosystem: Environmental > Aquatic > Marine > Hydrothermal vents | place: Pacific Ocean: Lau Basin | collected...
GAAGGCGGAAGGGCTGTCCGTCTCTGCCCATGGAGGCTTGCGTAAGTCCGGCACATCGTCGGCAGCTGCCTGAGAAGTGGGAAGCCTCGCCCGTGGCGCGTCAGCGCTTAGGGCGGGGAGCAGTCACGAATTTGAAACACTCTATCTCCCATCGAATATCTCAATTCATCTGTCGAAAATTTATGCCATCTGATTTAGAATATTGGTTATGAAGATTTTGATTTGTTATTTATTTATAACTTTTATTTTAATGGTGGTTTATGAAGCCTAAAGAAAAGATGGATTTGAACAAGCTTTATAAAAAAATAAGGGCTAACGCTGGGAGAGCTGTTTGTGATTATTCTATGATTGAAGATGGTGACAAAGTAATGGCTGCCATAAGTGGTGGCAAAGATTCATTTGTTATGCTTGATACTCTGTTGTATTTGAAGAGAGTAGCACCGATTAATTTTGATGTGGTCGCTGTGAATCTCGACCAAAAACAACCCGGTTTTCCGGAGCATGTTCTTCCTGGCTTCTTCAAAAAGAATAATATTGATTATTATATTATGGATAAGGATACATATTCAATTGTTAAAGAGAAAACTCCTGAAGGGAAAACTACTTGTTCACTTTGTTCGAGACTTAGAAGGGGTTCTCTATATGGGTTTGCTGAGGAGATTGGGGCTACAAAAATAGCTCTTGGCCATCACATGGATGACATTGTAGAAACTCTTTTTTTGAATATGTTTTTTAACGGTAAGTTAAAGGCAATGCCTCCTAAGCTGCTAAGTGATGATCGCAGAAATATTGTAATAAGACCGCTTTCTTATTGTCGTGAGAAAGATATTGCTAAGCTGGCATCAATTGTAGAATTTCCAATTATTCCATGTAATCTTTGTGGTTCTCAGGAGAACTTACAAAGACAGAATATAAAAAACATGTTGGCAGGCTGGGAAAAACAAAAAGCGGGTTGTATTGAAAACATATTTAACGGTATCCAGAATGTAAGTCCAAGCCAACTAGCTGACTTAAATCTTTTCGATTTCCACAATCTCGATATCGACAGGTCTAGTAAAGTCATCTCGAACCATACTGGCAGTGTAGATGTTTCTTCGACCAATTTTATAGAAGCAATCAACCTATGATTTTGTAAAGAATACATTGGTGTATCTGGACTGTCTTTGGTTATATTTTGATCAACTGCATTTGCTTAAAGCTTTTTTTTACAAAAAATGAATTTTTTGTATGGCTTGTGTTTGTTTTCTTTAGAAGAAAGAAAATTAAGTGACTGTATTGTAATGCTTTACTCACTCACTCTTCCTCTTTTAAAAAATTTGGCATATAAGGCACCTTAAAAGCCATGCCACCGAAGCTGCTCTCGGATGATGGTAAAAACATCGTGATTCGCCCGCTGGCCTACTGCAAAGAGGCGGATATTGCGGAGTTTTCGAGGCTGATGGAGTTTCCGATCATTCCCTGCAACCTGTGCGGCTCTCAGCCCAATATGCAGCGCCAGGTTGTCAAAGAGATGCTGGCGGAGTGGGATAAAAAACACCCCGGCCGGTTGGAAAGTATGTTCAAAGCGGTGACCAACGTTGCCCCTTCGCAGCTTGCCGACCGTGAGCTGTTTGATTTTGCCGGTCTGGAAGCGAAGCAGGCCGCATTGATGGAAGGGCGCATTCAGGCGTTTAACGTGAGTTAACCGCCTGGGCTTCCTCTTCCGCCAGGGTGATGAGGCGCTGCATATCCAAAATATTGACCTCGCGCCCGGAGACGGCCACCACGTTTTGCTGCTGAAAGCGGCTAAGAATACGGCTAACCGTCTCCACCGCGAGGCCTAGATAGTTGCCCATATCTGCCCGTGACATGGAAAGCCGGAAGCTATAGGGGGAGTAGCCCCGGCGCCGAAAACGGTCAGAAAGTGTAATCAAAAAGCTGGCCAGCCGCTGATCGGCAGTTTTGCGTGACAGTAAACGCATCATCCGCCGGTCGTCTCGTAGTTCCTTGCTCATGCTGCGGTAAAGCTGGCCGCGCAGTTCGGGCAGCTCCTCGGAGAGCGAGTCCAAACGGTCAAACGGAATTTCGCATACCGTGGTGGTTTCCAGGGCAATCACGGTGCCGGGGTAGTGTTCTTCGTCAATCCCATCCAGACCCACCAGCTCGCTGGGTAGAAAGAAATTGGTGAGCTGGTCGTTGCCATTCCCTTCGCTAGTCACCTGCTTCAAGCTGCCAGAGCGCACCGCGTAAACGCTGGTGAAAGGATCTCCTTGGCGAAACAGCCGCTCGCCTTTTTTCAACGGCGAGCGGCGGCGGATAATCGCATCGAACTGGCTCATATCCTCAAGCTCTAGGGCAAGCGGTAGGCACAGCGAGCTTAGGCTACAGGTTTGGCAGCGCGCCTCTTGCAGCAGTGAACGTCGTTGGCTGGCAGGATATGACATGTGGTGCTCCCTTTTTATTAGCCATCATAGGCGCAGGGGGTAGGTGTCTCGATACGCTTATAAAATCTTCGAGTAGCGTTGGTTGCCCTGATGTTGCAGGTGATTATCGAAGGCCATGGCTAAGTGCCGAATCAACAGCCGTCCGGTGGGCGTAGCTTGTAAATAGAGGCCTTGGCGCACTAGCAGGCCATCCTGCTCGGCGGTTTTCAACCGTTCAAGAGCGGTTGAAAAGTAGTCAGCGGCATTTATCTGCCAACGCTGGCCTATTGCTTCAAGGTCAATGGCCATATCGCACATTAAGCGCTCAATCACCTCTCTGCGCATTAGGTCATCCTTATTTAAGAGTAACCCTTTTACAGTCGCTAGCCTACCTTCATCTAAGGCAGCTTCATAGTGGGACAGCTGAGTGGGGTTTTGTGCGTAAACGTCGTCTACCCGAGAAATAGCCGACACCCCCAAACCAATCAAGTCGCACTGGGAGTGGCTTGAGTAGCCCTGGAAGTTGCGCTGCAGCGTACCGTGGCGCTGTGCTTGAGCCAAGCTGTCCTCTGGGCGAGCAAAGTGATCCATACCAATATGTACATAGCCTGCTTGGGTCAGCATCTCAATAGTGGTACGCAAAATAGCCAGTTTTTCATCCGCGCTGGGTAGGTCGGCTTCATTAATACGCCGTTGGGGCGCAAAGCGGGTTGGCATATGGGCATAGTTAAAGACCGACAGCCGTGCCGGGCTCAGTTCAATCACTTGGCTTAGGGTATCAGCGAAGCTTTGCTCGGTTTGAAAGGGCAGGCCATAAATTAAATCGAGGTTGAGCGAGCGAAAACCAAGCCGGTGCGCCTCATCCATCAAGGTTTCAGTGAGCACCCGTGGCTGCACGCGATTAATCGCTGCCTGCACCTGTGGGTTGAGATCCTGAACGCCCAGGCTTAAGCGATTAAAGCCCAGCGACTGCAGGTGGCGCAGGGTAAAGACATCCGCTTCGCGTGGGTCAATTTCAATAGCGTAGTCGCGGTCCGGTGCGCTCGATAAGCCAAACCGTGCATCCAGGCGGTCTATTAAATCGCTCATCTGCGCCAGGGTTAAGAACGTCGGCGTGCCGCCGCCCCAATGCAGCTGCTGCACTGGCCGCTTTGTATCAAGGTGCCGGGAGGTCAGCACCATTTCTCGATCCAGCCGAGATAAGTAGGGCTCTGCGAGGGCTGTATTTTTCGTGGCGATTTTATTGCACGCGCAGTAAAAACAGATTTTGCGACAAAAGGGTACATGAACATAAAGTGAGAGCGGCTTTTGGCTGGCATTGCTGCGTTCAAGCGCCTGGGTCATATCGTCAGCGGTGAACTGGTCGTGAAATGAGAGTGCTGTAGGGTATGAGGTGTAGCGAGGGCCGCTGGTGTCGTAGCGGCGTATCAGGGCGTCATCCCAGGCGGTGGCCTCAACCGCTGCGGAAATAGGGTGAGCGAGAGCAGCAGTGGCATGAACGGGCATAAGGAGCGCTCCTAAGTAGCAGGGCAAAGCAAGAACCGATCAACATAAGCGACGAGCTTCGCAGCTCGAACGCGTGTTGGAATGCTACGTCAGCGTAGAAGGGAAAGCGTTGAGCTATATCAAGCGATAGGATGTTTGTATTGAGTATTGTCTAGAGGAGTTTGATGGGTAAGCTCTTTAAGCTCTTAATGCCCGGCATGGGGCATCAGCGCCCAAAGCTGCCACAGGGCAAAACCGATAATCGTCAGCGCGGCAAGGCTACGGGTCGCCGGGTGACGAATTAACTGGCTGAGCTGGCGGGCGGCCAGACCCGTGGCTAACAGGGCAGGCAGCGTTCCCAGGCCGAAGGCCCCCATCAATAGCGCCCCTTGTAGCGGGTCGGCAATGGCCAAGCTCCAGGCGAGCATCGAGTACACCAGCCCACAAGGCAGCCAGCCCCACAGGGCACCTAGCGCAAAAGCTTGCGGCAGGTGAACCACGGGCATCAAGCGCCGCCCAACAGGTTCAATGGCGCGCCATAGTCGACGCCCCACGGCCTCGACTTTTAACAACCCTTTCCACCAGTTGGCGATGTATAGCGCCATCAAGATTAGCATCACCGCCGCGACGACCTGCAGCGCGATACGCGCCTGAGGTGACAGCGATACCAAGGTGCCGAGCGCGGCCACCAAGGCCCCTGCCGTCATATAGCTCAGGATACGGCCCGTGTTATAGCTGAGCAGCAATCCCCCCATGCGAGCTGGGTGGCGCATGCTGGGCGGCACGGCAAAGGTGAGCGCACTCATGATGCCGCCGCACATGCCAATGCAGTGAGCACCCCCCATCAGGCCAAACACAAACGCCGCCATCAACGGCGGCAGGTCAAGTCCGGTCGGGTTCACGGCGGTGGCTCACGGTCATGGGGTGGCTTGGTACCTTTTTTGCGCTCGGCGCGCTGTTCGGGGGTGAGATCGTTCTCATCGTCGTCGAACAGAATGCGATGGGCAGGGCCTTCTAAGTCGTCGAACTGGTCATTCTTCACGGCCCAGAAGAACGCCCACACTGCCAGCCCCAACAGAATCAGCGACAGCGGAATCAGTAGATAGAGAATGGTCATACGGTCACCGGTGTGGCTGGGGCTATCTGAGGAGCGGGTGAGGTACGCCAGCGCGTGAGGCGCAGCGCATTACCTACCACGAAGAGAGAGCTTAGCGACATACCGATCGCCGCCAACCAAGGCGGTACCAGCCCCATCGCGGCCAGGGGAAGCGCAGAGAAGTTATAGCAAACCGACCAAATCATATTTTGGCGCATGATGCGCCGAGTGGCGCTGGCAATCTCGATGGCCTCGACAATACGTATTAAGCGTGGGCTGAGCAAGACCGCATCGGCCCGAGTGCGTGCCAAGTCGGTGGCGCCATTCATGGCAATGGCCACATCGGCACCGGCGAGCACGGGTACATCGTTAATGCCGTCGCCAATCATGACCACACGTTCGCCCTGCGCCTGCAGATCACACAGCCGCTCCAGCTTGCCCTCTGGTGATTTGCCCGCGTGCCAGGTGGTGATGTTGAGCTGCTCGGCTAAGCTCTCTACGGCTTCCTGCGTATCGCCTGACAGTAACTCAACGTTAAGTCCTCTGGCCTGCAGGGCGGCTACGGTTTGCGCAGCATCTTCACGGATACCGTCGTGGAGCTTAAACCAGGCCCGCGGGGCGCTATTTTCACTCAGCAGCAGCCACTGCCCGGCGCTGGGCGGCGTGAGTGGCTCGGTCGTTGCAAAATCGGGCTTGCCCAAGCGCCACGTTGTGCCGTTAAGCACGCCTTCTAGCCCGCTGCCGGTGACGCTTTTCACCTGACGCGCCTGCAGTGTGGCATCGCGGAACGGGCGAAACGCGCGGGCAATGGGATGCTCGGAGTGGGCTTCCAGTGCGGCGGCAATGGCCCGTAGCTGTTCGCTACTTTGCTCGTTTAACGGGCAGGTTTGGGTGAGCTGCATCTCGCCACGGGTGAGCGTGCCGGTTTTGTCAAAAATCACCCGCGTGGCGTTAGAAAGTGATTCGATGGCATCGGCGCGGGTGATCAGCACGCCACGCTGGCGCAGTTGCCCATGCCCTGCCGTGAGAGCCGTTGGGGTGGCGAGTGCCAGCGCACAGGGGCAGGTCACCACTAGAACGGAGAGCAGCACCCAAAGCATGCGGGAAGGGTCGATAAACCACCACGCCACGGTCACGCAAGCGGTGACCACCAGCAGGCGCAGTACAAACAGGTGGGCCATGCGCGCCGCCATTTGCGCCAAACGTGGGCGGCTGGCAAAGGCGCGGTCGGTTAAATCCACAATGCCCGCCACGCGTGCATTGTTGCCTGCATGAGTAACCCGCACCGTGAGCGGGTTTTCCATGTTTTGGCTGCCACCTACCACCTGTTCGCCCACTCGGCGGGTGACGGGCAGGTACTCGCCGGTCAGCATCGACTCGTCCAGGCTAGACTCGCCATCTTCGATAATACCGTCGGCGGGGACGCCATGGCCGGGCTTGATAAGTACGCGGTCGCCTGGGGCAAGCTCGCTAGCGGGCAGAATGCGTTCGCTGCCGTCAGCTTCCAGCCGTGTAGCAGACACCGGTAGCACGCCACTAAGCGCATTGCCGCTATGGCCGCTGCGCCGCCTAGCGCGTCCTTCCACGTAGCGGCCAAACAGTAGGAAGAAGGTGAACATGGCGACGGAGTCAAAATAGACCTCGCCAACGTTGAACAGAACGGCATAGCTGCTGGCCAGATAGGCACCGCCGATGGCCAGTGAGACGGGAACATCCATGCCTAGCACGCCCGTTTTTAGGTCGCGCAGGGCGTTACGGAAGAATGGCTGCGCTGAAAAGAACACCACCGGCGTTGCCAGAGCGAACGAGAGCCAGTGAAACAGCGCAAAGAAGTCTTCACTGAGTTCCCCAGGCCCCGACACATAAATGGGGATGGAGAACATCATCACCTGCATCATCCCGACCGCCGCCACTATTAAGCGGCGCACATTCATGCGCTCTTCATGCTGCAGCCGCGTCTGGGCTTGGTCGGGTTCATAGGGCTGAGCATCGTAACCAATCGCGGCAAGTTCAGCGAATAGCTGCGATAGCTTTACTACGTTTGGGTCCCAGGAAACCCGCAGGCGGTGATGGGTCAGATTCACCGCGCTGGAGACAACGCCTTCAAGCGCGTTCAATCGGTGCTCGATAAGCCAGGCGCAGGCGGCACAGGTAATCCCTTCTACGGCAAGCGTTGCCCTAACGTGGCCCTCATCGCCATCCGGATGAACAAACTGCGACTGTAGGCCAGGGTCGTCAAATACCGACCAAGTATCCGCTTTTGCAGCTTGACGCTCATCGGGGCGCTCAGGCAGTTCGGTACGGTAGCGGTAGTAGCTCTCTAATCCGCCGTCGACAATGGCATGGGCCACGGCTTCGCAGCCGGGGCAGCATAAAGAGTGGGACGTGTCATCAATGACGATACGCCACGGTGCCCCGTCGGGCACCGGGCTTCCGCAGTGGTAGCAGCTTAGCGCTTTAGTGCTCATTCGCTCTCTGACCGCCCTCCGGGCAGAAGGGCAACGCTCGTTTCATTGGGGAAGCGGGCTTCGCCGATCAGGCGCCACTCGGCGTCATCGCCTTGCACGGGCTGAATCTGTAGGTACCAGCGGTAGCGCAAATTATCCGGCCCCTGAGTGATATAGCGGCCTTCGCGCACGTGTTCTAGTACGAAGGATTGATCACGGTCATCTTCGGTGGGGAAGATGAGGTCCAAATAGAGTTTATCCGGACGAGCATCGCCAGCAAGGTCGATCACAATATCGCTAGTCAGTGGGTCGATGCGCAGGTCGGCGCTCAAATTGAGTTCGCGCGCGCGCTCCTGCTTCGCCAGCACCATGTTAATAGCTTTACCGTGCTCGTAGTAATCCTCCTGGACCACCATGCCGTCGTAGCTCTTGATCGACATGATGGCGAAGCCAGTACTAAATAGGATGGACGAAAACAGCAGCCCTAGTAAAAACCACGGCCAAAACTGTTTGTACCAGGGCGGAATCGAGGTGTCTGACATGACGCATTTATCTCCTAATGTCGCTCAAGAACCGCGTTTCGCGGGTCTGGCGAATTTGCTCATCTTGCTGCGCCTGCAGCGTAAACGTAATCGCGTGGCTGGGCTCGCTTAACGACGCTGGGTCGGCCAGTACGGTAATCACCTGAGTGCGTGATTCACCCGCAGGTACACGCAGCGAGGTGTTATCCAACTGCAAATTAGGTAAGCCTGCCGCGCTAATATCATAGGTGTGATCTTGGGAGTCCAGGTTGCGCACAGTCAGGCTGTAGACGTTGCTGATCTGCCCGTCACGGGTCATTTGGTAGAGCTGAGTACGCTCGCGCTCAGCGTCAAAGCTCATCGGCGTACGGTCATTAACTGCCCAGGCAAAAGTCGCTATCATCACCACCAAAGCAACGAAATAGCCAATCAAGCGCGGGCGAAGAATATGACTTTTCTTGCCTTCCAGCGCGTTCTCGGTGGTGTAGCGAATAAGTCCTCTGGGGTAGCCCATTTTATCCATTACGCTATCGCAGGCATCGATACAGGCGGCGCAGGTAATGCATTCGTACTGCAGCCCGTCGCGGATATCGATGCCGGTCGGGCAGACCTGGACACACAGCTCGCAGTCGATACAGTCACCCAGGCCCGCTTCTCGGACCTCGGCATGGCTGAGCGATTTCTTGCGGTGGCCGCGGGGTTCGCCGCGGGCGTCGTCGTAAGAAACGATCAGCGTATCGCGATCGAACATCACCGACTGGAAGCGAGCATAGGGGCACATGTAAATGCACACCTGCTCACGCAGCCAGCCGGCGTTGAGGTAGGTAAAAACTAAAAAGAAACCTACCCAAAAATAGGACCAGCCATGGGCTTCTAGCGTGGGAAGCTCCTGGACCAGGTCACGAATCGGCGTAAAGTAGCCGACGAACGTCACGCCGGTGGCCAGGGCAATCAGCAGCCAAGCAGCGTGTTTTGCCCCCTTGCGCCAGGCTTTGTTGGCAGTCATCGGCTGATTATCCAGCTTTATGCGCTGATTGCGCGAGCCTTCGATGCGGTGCTCAAGCCAAATGAATAAAAATGTCCAAACGCTCTGCGGGCAGGTGTAGCCACACCAGACACGCCCCGCAAACACGGTGATGAAAAACAGCCCAAAGGCGCAAATGATCAGCAGCCACGAGAGAAGGATGAACTCCTGCGGGTAGAACGTGGCCGAAAAAATGTGGAATTCACGGCCCGGTAGATCAAACCACACGGCAGGGCGGTCGCCCCAGTTCAGCCAGGGGAGCAAAAAGAAGCCCATCATTAGCGCCCAGTTCGCGCTGCGTCGTACCTTTTGAAACAGCCCTTTGATCTCCCGCACGTAGATATGCCGCCGCTTGGCGTACATCTCTTGCGTGGTGGTGTCTCCCGGCGTGTGGTGCCCAACGGTTGGCGGCGTAATATCGTGGCTAGGTATTTTTTCCATGGCGGTGATCGCAGCTCAATAGGCAGGAGTGGACGATAGCCTGGCTCACGCAACCTTCATTGGTGAAGGAGATCGCGTCGCTGTATGTCGAATCGCTATACACACATTGCTAAACAATAGTGTAACGGATAGCCGGGTGGCTGAGCGGATGCTGGATGTAGAAAGGGTGCGGTATGTAACCGCACCCCTTCGTACACGCTGGCGTTAAACGCCTATCAACGGGGTTAGTCGTTGAAACGTAGGCTGTACACGTAAGCGGCCACGAGGTGAACACGCTCTTCACCAATGTAGGCTGCCTGGGCAGGCATGTGGCCATTACGACCGTTACGCAGCGTTTGGCGAATGGAGTCGTCAACGCCCTGGCCGGGTGCTAGGTAGAGCCACACGTCGTCGGTCAGGTTAGGCGCACCAAGTGCGATATTGCCTGTTCCGCTGGGGGTGTGACACGCCGCACACGCTGCCAGGAAGGTGCTTTCACCGCTGGCGGCACGCTCTGCATCATGCTCTTCACCGGAGAGCGACAGTACGTACTGAGTCAGGTTTTCGATATTGTTCTCACCGAGCTGCTGCCAGGACGGCATCAGACCGTTACGGCCATTGTTCAGCGTGGTCAGAATGTTTTCCGGTTCACCGCCGTAGAGCCAGTCGTCGTCGGTCAGGTTGGGGAAGCCGTAGCCGCCCTGGGCATTCGAGCCATGACATACGGCGCAGTTGTTCAAGAAGATACGCTCTGCCACCTGCATGGCTTCGGCATCCTGCGCGAGGTCTGGAATCGGCACTTCCTGGTACTGGGCAAAGATCGGCGTGAAGCGGTCTTCCGCGTCGGCCACTTCCTCTTCCCACTGGCTCTCCTGGGACCAGCCCAGTATGCCTGCGTAGTTGCCCAGGCCTGGGTAGAGCACCAGATAGCCAAGGGCAAATACGACGGTCAGGATAAAGAGCTTAAACCACCACTGCGGAAGCGGGTTGTCATACTCTTCAATGCCGTCAGCCGCGTGGCCAGTGGTTTCGATATTGCCATCAGCATCTGGGGTTTTGTCGGTCCGGCGGTTGGCTAACAAAATCCAAACGCTCAGAGCGATCGTGCCCAGCGTGACGACAATAATCCAGGCGCTCCAGAAGCTGGATAGGGAGTCACCCCATAAATTATTCATCTATTCTTATCTCCCCTGTCGTGGCGGGAATCCGCTTCGTGTTCTGTCGAAGCATGCTTGTCACGGGTCGGCTTCTCATCATCGTCGGCAAAGGGCAGGTTAGCCGCTTCGTCAAAGTCTGGTTTGCGACGCTTGGAGTAGGCCCAAAAAAAGATGCCTATAAAAGCGAAGATCAAAATCAGCGTGATAAGGCCGCGGAAAGTTCCCGTATCCATAACTTAACGTGTGCCCTCGAGCACGGTTCCTAACTGTTGTAAGTAGGCGACCAGGGCAGTGATTTCCTGGGTGCCACGTACGTCAGCGGTAGCAGTGGCGATATCTTCATCGGTATAGGGCACGCCTAGCTGACGCAGGGTACGCATTTTATCCGGTGTTGCTTCGCCGTCGAGGGTACGCTCAAACAGCCAGGGGTAGGCTGGCATGATCGACTCTGGCACTACGTCGCGCGGATTGTACAGGTGTGCACGGTGCCAGTCGTCGCTGTAACGACCACCAACACGCGCCAAGTCAGGCCCGGTACGCTTGGAGCCCCACAAGAAGTTGTACTCATACACCTGCTCGCCCGCTACGTTGTAGTGGCCGTAGCGCTCGGTTTCTGCGCGGAAGGGGCGCACCATCTGGGAGTGGCAGCCTACACAGCCTTCACGACGGTAAATATCACGCCCTTCAAGCTCCAGGGCGGTTAAGGGGCGTAGCCCCTCAACTGGCTCGGTAGTCTGCTTTTGAAAGAACAGCGGTACCACTTCGGCCAAACCACCGAAGCTGATCACAACCAGGATCAACACGGCGAGTAGGCCAACGTTCTTTTCAACAATCTCGTGTTTCATTGGTCTTAGCTTCCCCGGTTTAAGCGGCTTGCGGCGCAGTGAGGCCGATGGCTTCGCGACGCTTCACGGTCATGTACACGTTGAACGCCATAATCAGCATGCCGGTTACCCAGAAAAGGCCGCCAATCATGCGGACAATGTAGCCGGGGCCGCTGGCTTCAACAGACTCCACGAAGGTGTACATCAGCGTGCCGTCAGCATTGATTGCACGCCACATCAGGCCTTGCATGATGCCGTTGACCCACATCGCAGCGATGTACAGTACGGTGCCGATGGTGGCCAGCCAGAAGTGCACGGCGATCAGGCTGACGGAGTACATTTCGGTGCGACCGAAGACCCGCGGGATCAGGTGGTACATGGAGCCGATGGTGATCATGGCTACCCAGCCAAGTGCGCCAGCGTGTACGTGCCCAATGGTCCAGTCGGTGTAGTGCGACAGCGCGTTGACGGTCTTGATCGCCATCATCGGGCCTTCAAAGGTCGACATGCCGTAGAACGACAGAGCTACTACCAGGAAGCGCAGCGTTGGGTCGGTGCGCAGCTTATGCCAAGCGCCTGACAGGGTCATCATGCCGTTGATCATGCCACCCCAGGAAGGTGCCAGCAGAATGATCGACATAATCATACCCAGTGACTGCGCCCAGTTGGGCAGCGCGGTGTAGTGCAGGTGGTGAGGACCTGCCCACATGTAGATCATGATCAACGCCCAGAAGTGTACGATAGACAGACGGTAGGAGTAGATTGGGCGCTCTGCCTGCTTCGGTACGAAGTAGTACATCATGCCCAAGAAACCTGCGGTCAAGAAGAAACCGACCGCATTATGGCCATACCACCACTGCACCATGGCGTCGACAGCACCTGCGTAAATCGAGGTGGAGTACATAGGCGTGACGGGAATTGCGGCGTTATTAACAATGTGCAGAACGGCAACGGTCAGAATAAACGCAGCAAAGAACCAGTTCGCCACATAAATGTGCGACGTGGTGCGTTTCTTAATCGTCATTAAGAAAACGATCGCATAGCTGATCCACACTACCGCCAGTAGGATGTTGATCGGCCATTCGAGCTCTGCGTACTCTTTGGTCGTGGTGTAGCCCAGCGGCAGGGAGACCACCGCCGACAGGATCACCGCTTGCCACCCCCAAAAGGTGAACGCTGCGAGCTTGTCAGAGAACAGGCGTGTCTGACAGGTACGCTGAACGACGTAATACGACGTCGCAAAGAGCGCTGAGCCACCGAAGGCGAAGATAACGGCGTTAGTGTGTAACGGACGAAGACGCCCGAAGCTAGTCCAAGGTAGGCCGAGGTTCAGCTGCGGCCAGACCAGTTGGGAGGCAAGGATAACGCCAAGCGCCATACCTACAATGCCCCACACAACGGTCATAATCGCGAACTGCCGAACCACCTTGTAATTGTAGGTCGGGTGTTCCAATGCTGTGCTCATTTCATGTTCCCATCGAACGCGGTTAGGGGGTAACCCGTGGCATTTTGCACGGATGCGGCCACCCGCTTGATGATGCAGGTCAAGATCCGGCCTAGATTCTATCGCAGCCGCGCCCTAAGCTGAACACGCCAATGGATGTAACGTTGAATTATTAGGAGGGCTGAGTGTCCTATTACGCTGATCTTGGGTTTGAGACCATCACCCCAGAGGCGTTGCGTGAACGGCCCGCCAGCCCCGCTGTTCAGCGGTTTCTCGTGGAGGGGGTTGGCCCGGTGAGCGTCTCCGGCACCCCCGAACTGGGGCGAATTCTGCTAGCCCATGGCGCCGGGGCAGGCCACCTATCTGAGTTTATGCGGCAATTTGCCGCGACGCTGGCCTATCAGGGGCTCCAAGTTTGGGCGATCGATTTCCCCTATATGCAGCAGATGAGCGAGGAAGCAAAGCGCCGGCCTCCGCCTCCCGTCAAGAAAACGCTGGAACACTTTGCCGCTTGGTATGACCTGCTGGCGTCATGCAGTGGTTCGCCTTTGTGGGTTGGGGGTAAATCCATGGGCGGGCGTGTGGCATCGCTGTTTGCCAGCCAGCATCACTGTGCAGGTGTCATTGCGGCAGGCTATCCGTTTCACCCACCCAAAAAGCCCGGCTCCCTTCGCACCGATCATTTTCCTGACATCGCTAGGCCTATGCTGATTTTGCAAGGTGAGCGCGATCCGTTTGGCTCTCGTGAAGAGGTAGCCGACTACGCTTTACCTGACTCTCTTCACATTCATTGGCTAACCGATGGCGACCATGATTTTAAGCCGCGACGAAGTTCAGGAGTAAATCAGCAGGTTTTGATTGACGAAGCAGCCATAGTTGCGGCATCCTTCGTCCGCGCTCAGTTAGCGGTTGCCGCGAGAACGTGCAGTACGCTGGTTTAAATCAAAAATTTAAACACAACGTGTTGACATTCAAACAGGCTTCTGTAGAATGCAGCGCCACGTGACCAGCGGGTGGTTAGCTCAGTTGGGAGAGCACCAGCCTTACAAGCTGGGGGTCACTGGTTCGAACCCAGTACCACCCACCATTTATTTGGTGCCCTGGAAACGTGATGCAGTAACTGATGTATATGCGGACCGGTAGTTCAGTTGGTTAGAATGCCGGCCTGTCACGCCGGAGGTCGCGAGTTCGAGTCTCGTCCGGTCCGCCATCATTATCTTATTCTGCAATTAGTTATCGCTATTCGGACCGGTAGTTCAGTCGGTTAGAATGCCGGCCTGTCACGCCGGAGGTCGCGAGTTCGAGTCTCGTCCGGTCCGCCACGATAACTTGAGAAGTAGCAATATTGATAAGCAATAAGCTTTCAATACCCCGGGTGGTTAGCTCAGTTGGGAGAGCACCAGCCTTACAAGCTGGGGGTCACTGGTTCGAACCCAGTACCACCCACCATTTAAGTGAATGTTTTAGCGCCTCTGAACCGCTTTAATAAATAGTTTAAATGGTAAGTGTGTCTTACAGTGGACCGGTAGTTCAGTCGGTTAGAATGCCGGCCTGTCACGCCGGAGGTCGCGAGTTCGAGTCTCGTCCGGTCCGCCATTAAGCACCTGTCGGCAGTCATATTGATAAAGCCGAACACATTCCAAAAAAGCCCGAATCGATGATTCGGGCTTTTTTATTGCGCGTACATAACACGCTAACAGCACCGTGCAGTCAATGAGCTGCACGCTGCTGTTACTTGCTTTTGTTACTGACTAGGTAAGCGTTAGGCGATCGCGCTGACGCCTGCTTTGGCAATTTGCACGTCTTGATCTGGCTTAACGCCAGAGATGCCAACAGCGCCGACGACTTGGCCATCCACGATAATCGGCACGCCGCCAGACAGCAGGCCCTGTAGCGGCGCAGAGACAAACGCCGTTCGGCCACCGTTAATCATCTCTTCAAACACCTGGGTCTCTTTACGACCCAGGGCCGCGCTACGCGCTTTTTGGGTAGCGACATCGGCGCTGAACGGGGCAGCACCGTCTAAACGGCGCAGTGCCAGCAGGTGGCCGCCATCGTCGGTGACGGCGATGGTGACCGGCCAGCTGTTGTTGTCAGCTTCTTTCTGTGCGGCGTCGAGGACTTGGATAACGTCGGCTTGGCCTAAAACAGCTTTGGTTTGCATCAAAGGATCCTTCTTATCATAGGGATTAAAGCGCTGCGCCCAGCCGTTAATACGTTGTGAAAGGCGCAGCGAGTGTTTAGGGTTATACCAGGGCAGCGTCCACGACTTCTACCCAGTGGCGTACCGGCGTGCGGTTGGCGCTGGCGAGATGGGTCTGACAGCCGATGTTGGCGGTTACAATCACCTCAGGGTTGCCTGCTTCCAGCGCATTCAGCTTGTTATCGCGCAGCTGAGTGGCGAGCTCTGGCTGTGTGACCGAGTAGGTGCCTGCCGAGCCGCAGCACAGGTGGGCATCTTTCACGGGCGTTAGTGCAAAGCCGAGTTTGCTAAGCACGCCTTCCACTGCGCCGTTGAGTTTCTGAGCGTGCTGCAGTGTGCAGGGGCAGTGGAACGCTAAGCGCTGATGCTCTTTAAGCTGCAGCGCTTCCAGCGGCTCGTCGCGCAGTATTTCGACGATATCCTTCGCCAGTGCGCTGACTTTTTTGGCCTTTTCAGCGTAGGCGGGGTCGTCCTTGAGCATGTCGGCATACTCTTTGACGAACGCGCCGCAGCCGCTAGCGGTTTGTACGATGGCTTCCGCGCCCTGCTCGATTTGCGGCCACCAGGCATCGATGTTGGCGCGCATCCGCTCGCGGCCCGCCTCTTGGGCATTGAGGTGGAAGTCGATAGCACCACAGCAGCCAGCTTCACTAATCGGTGTGACGCTAATGCCCAAACGGTCGAGCAGGCGCGCCGTGGCTGCATTGGTGTTGGGCGACAGGCCTGGCTGCACGCAGCCTTCCAGGATCAGCACCTTGCGGGCATGGCGCTGGCTGTCGGGTCGCTGGCCTGCATCGACCGGTGCGGGCGGCATTTTGCTACGCAGTTTGCCGGGCACTAGAGGCTTGAAGGTTTGCCCCAGGGCCAGCAGCGCTTTGAAGCGTTTCGGGTCGACCAGCATTTTGCGCAGCGCATAGCGCTGAGCGCGTTCTGCCGCTGAACGCGGCACGCGACGGTCGATTTCCGCACGGCCAATATCCAGCAGCTTGTGATACTCCACGCCGGAGGGGCAGGTGGTTTCACAGTTGCGGCAGGTTAGGCAGCGGTCTAGGTGCAGGCGAGTCTCTTCGGTGACTTGGTCATCGTCATCGCGGCTCTCCAGCAGCTCTTTCATTAAGTAGATGCGCCCGCGTGGCCCGTCTCGCTCATCGCCCAGCAACTGGTAAGTGGGGCAGGTGGCGTTACAAAAGCCGCAGTGCACACAGGTACGCAGAATGCGCTCGGCTTCCTGAATATGCGGTTTTTGGCGATCGGCATCGGTAAAGTGCGTCTGCATGTCAGCTCTCCTGATTAAAATGCCGCATAAAGACGACCAGGGTTGAAAATGCCGTGGGCATCCAGCTCGGCCTTCAGGTTGCGATGGTACTTCTCGACCACAGCATTCAGCGGAGTAAACGGCGACTCCGCGCCCCCTTGGGCATGCGGGGTGTAGCAGGTAGCGTGGCCACCGGCCTTCTGGCATTCATCGCGCAGCGTGTCTGCGGGTAGTGCGGTTTTCACCCAGCGCTGGCTGCCGCCCCAATCATAGAAGATATCGCTTTCATCAACGGCGAGCTCTAGCGCTGGGGTATGGGGCGGTAGCGAGAGGCGCCACAGTGCTTGCCCTTCGTTGAGGCTGAAAAAGCCATGCTGCTGGTCACGCAGCTGTTGCCAGAAATCCGCAGACAGCGCTTCACCGCCCAGGCGCTCTTTCGTGGCCTTGACGGAGCTTTCACCGCCTTCCAGCCGAATAAACAGCTCACCTGCGTGCCATGCCGCAGCGGTAATAGGCAGCGGCTGGCGGCCAAGCTCAGAGAGCTTCGCTAAGGCATCTTGCAAGCCCATTTCAAGGCGCAGGCTGTGGCTGGCGGTGGGAATGGGCAGCACCTTAAACGAGATATCGGCCAGCACGCCCAGCGTGCCCTGGGCACCTGCCATCATGCGAGAAAGGTCATAGCCCGCCACGTTTTTCATGACTTCGCCGCCAAAGCGCAGCAGCTTGCCTTCTTGGGTAATCACCCGTGTGCCCAGAACAAAATCCCGTGCTGCCCCCGCCCAAGGGCGGCGAGGGCCGGACATACCGGTGGCCACTGCGCCGCCAATGGTGCTGGCGTCGCCAAAAATGGGCGGCTCGAAAGGCAGCATTTGATGTTTTTCTGCCAGCGCCGCGTTCAGCGCGCTCAAGCGGGTGCCTGCCCGCACCGTGACGACGAGTTCGATAGGGTCGTAAGAGACGATGCCGCTGTGGGCGGCGACGCTGAGTTCCGTGCCTTCCACCGGGCGACCATAAAAGGCCCGGGTATTGCCCCCCACGATGCGCAGCGGAGTACGGTCGTGGTAGGCGCTGCGAACCTGTTCGCTCAGCTCGTCGGCAATGTCTCGGTCGGCAGCGTGTATCGCTAGTTCGGTCATGGTCGATCCTTATAGCATCAGAAGCGTGGCAGTTCTGGATGCGGTAACTCGTTGTTATGCACATGCATCGCGCCAAATTCGGCACAGCGCGCCAGGGTTGGAATGTTTTTCCCTGGGTTGAGCAGCCGTTTGGGGTCGAACGCCGCTTTTAGCGCGTGGAATACCGTCAGCTCATCGGGCTGGAACTGGCTGCACATCTGGTTGATTTTTTCGCGTCCCACGCCATGCTCGCCGGTAATCGAGCCACCGGCGGCCACGCACAGCTCCAGGATCTTGCCGCCTACGTCTTCAGCCAGGGCAAGCTGGCCCTCTTTGTTGGCATCGAACAGGATCAGCGGGTGCATATTGCCGTCGCCCGCATGAAACACGTTGGCTACCGCCAAACCGCTCTCTTCGGAGAGCGCGGCAATGCCTTTCAAAACGCGCGGCAGTTCGCGGCGGGGAATGGTGCCATCCATGCAGTAGTAGTCCGGCGACATGCGGCCTACGGCAGGGAAGGCATTCTTGCGTCCGGCCCAGAACTTGGCGCGCTCGGCTTCGTCCCGCGCCTGTTGAATGTTAGTGGCTCCGGCCTTTTCCAGTACGCGGCGCACGGTCTCGCAGTCGTCGTCCACGTCGGCTTCCACACCGTCCAGCTCACAGAGCAGAATGGCTTCGGCTTCCACGGGGTAGCCTGCCTTGATGAAATCTTCGGCGGCTTTGATGGCGAGCTTATCCATCATTTCCAGGCCACCGGGGATAATGCCTGCGGCAATAATATCGCCCACCGCGCGGCCCGCTTTTTCGATATCATCGAAGCTGGCCATCAGCACTTTGGCGGTTTCCGGCTTGGGCAGCAGCTTCACGGTGATTTCCGTGACCACCCCGAGCATGCCTTCTGAACCGTTCATCAGGGCCAAAAGGTCAAAGCCCGGTGCATCCAGGGCTTCAGAGCCCAGCGTCATGTGCTCGCCTTCGATGGTCAGCACATCCACCCGCATCACGTTATGCACGGTGAGGCCGTACTTCAGGCAGTGCACGCCGCCGGCATTTTCGGCGACGTTGCCGCCAATCGAGCAGGCGATTTGCGAAGAGGGGTCGGGGGCGTAGTAGAGCCCGTAAGGGGCGGCCGCCTCGGATATGGCAAGGTTGCGCACCCCAGGCTGAACGCGGGCAATGCGCGCGTCGGGGTCAACGGTAATAATTTGGTTGAACCGCGACATAACTAGCAGCACGCCCTGCTCAAGCGGCAGTGCGCCACCGGAAAGGCCGGTGCCTGCTCCCCGAGTCACCACGGGTACGCCCAGTGCATGGCAGCGCTTTAACAGGCCTTCGACCTGTTCCAACGTTTCCGGCAGGGCCACCAACATGGGCAGCACGCGGTAAGCGGCTAAGCCATCGCACTCGAAAGGGCGTAAATCTTCTTCCCGATGCAGCAGCGTTAATGAGGGCACGGCGCCTTGCAGGTCGCTAAGCACCTCGGCTTTATCACGGCGGACGAGCTCACCATCGAGGCGCTCGTCGAAAAGGATATTCATGTTAACTCCTATGGATGAGGAGGATAGATGGCTATCTAATCACTTTATGGAAAATACTTCCATAACGTATGAGTAGTTTTGGAATTGTTTTTCATAAAGTGCTTGAGGAGTGGTCGGTCAGGTAAAATACATCTTTTTAATATAGTGCTGGGTAGCCCTAGGGCTACCCAGCGGGTGATGACCAATGAGGTAAAGAGGCCCTTTACATCAACGGGTCAGTAACACCAAGGACATAAAACGCGATCAGCGCGATAATGCCAGCAAAGACTAGGTAATAAATGGTCGGGATGATCGTTTTACGAATGGTGGTGCCCTCGCGGCCGAGTAGGCCAACAGTAGCCGACGCCGCCACGACGTTGTGAATTGCGATCATGTTACCTGCGGCAGCACCCACGGCTTGCAGTGCCACCATCATGGCCGTGGACAGCCCCAGCGTTTCGGCAACGCTGAACTGGAACTCCGCCAACATAAGGTTGGACACCGTGTTGGAGCCTGCAATAAAGGCACCCATCGCCCCAACGGCAGGCGCAAAGAACGGGTAGATGCCGCCCACACCGTTAGCCACCGCTTGCGCCATCATGACGGGCATCGAGACCAGATCCGCGCCGTTGACGCCGGAGTTGATCAGGATACGTACCATCGGCACAGTGAAGATCAGGACGAAGCCCGCACCAAAAATGGTTTTGGTCGACTCGGATACTGCAGCGCTTAGCTGGCGCGGGTTCATGCGGTGCAGGAAGTAGGTCACCAGCACGACCGCTAGGATGATACCGCCGGGCAGGTAGAGAGGCTGGATGCCACCGCTCACGCCTGCTTCGCCGAAGATATTGGCCCAGTTCAGGTTGATGGAGGTTAACGCAGCTTTGAGCGGCTCGATGGTGCGTGAGGCTACCAGGAACAGAGCGAGCAGTACGTAAGGCACCCAACCTTTAAAGGTCGACATCGGTGCTTTACCGGCTACATCGTCAAGCTTGATTTGCAGGTTGCCGATCCACTCATCCGGCCAAGCGGTCGATTCTGGGAAGTCCCAGGTATCTTTGGGCAGCAGGAAGCCTTTACGTGCAGCAGGCACCACAATCGCTAAGCCCACCATCGCGCCAATCATGGAAGGGAATTCCGGCCCAAGCAGCACGCCCACCAGCATGTAAGGCACCACGAAAGAGACACCCGTGAAGATGGCGAATGGTGCAATCGAGAGCCCCTCTTTCCAAGAGCGGTTGGCACCGAAGAAGCGCACCATTACCAGTACGAGGATTAGCGGCATCAAAATACCCACGATACCGTGGGTGATCGCCACCGAACTGGTCACCTGCTGGAAAAACACGTCCCAAGTAGAGCCGTTCGCTTCTAGCTGCGCGGTAATGTCGGCACGGTTTAAGCCGCTACCCACACCCACCACAACAGGCGTACCCACGGCGCCAAACGACACTGGCGTGGATTGGATCATCATACCCACGACTACCGCCGCCAGAGCCGGGAAGCCCAGCGCTACCATTAGTGGCGCTGCCACGGCAGCGGGCGTACCGAAACCGGACGCGCCTTCGATGAAGCAGCCAAACAGCCAAGCAACAATCAGCGCCTGTACGCGACGGTCTGGGCTAATGCCCGAAAAGCCGTTACGAATGGCAGTAATACCGCCCGAGTGCTTTAGCGTGTTGAGCAGCAAGATAGCGCCGAAGATAATCCACAGCAGGCCAGCAGTTTGGATGAGGCCCTGTACAGTGGATGCCGCTACGCGGCTAAACGACATATCCCATGCGGTCAGACCAATAATGGCCGCCGTAAGGAAGACAATCGGCATCGCTATTTTGGCAGGAATTTTAAAGCCTATGAGCAAAATCCCAGCCAGCAATAGCGGCAGAAATGCCAGAAGAGCGAGTATAGTTTCATTCATGGGAGGAACGGCCCCTTGTTATTGATTTGGTATGCTCCGCAGTAGCCAACTTGTCATTTCAATGATAGTTGGGTCAGCTTGAAAGATACGGTTAGGCGGGCTGAATGACTACATTGGAAAATTGGTCTTACCAGTTGGCGTGGGCCGTTTTGAGCATGATTTAAGCGGTCGCTTTAATTTAACATGTTGTTTTTAAGATGTTTTAAACATTACATCAGAGTGTTAATACAGCAACAGTCATTAGACTAATAGACAGTGCAGCAGGCCTTCGCGCGGTGGGTTACGAACGTCGCTTGTGTCGCTAACCACTTAGACTCACTGTAGGTGGCGGATTGACCCCTGTAAAAAGGAGAACTAACAATATGGCAATAACACTTTATGACCTGTGCGGCCGTGATGAGCGCCTACGCTTTTCGCCTTATTGCTGGCGGGTACGTATGGCGCTTGCCCATAAAGGGTTGGACTACACAACAGTAGCCTGGCGTTTCCAAGAAAAAGAGGCGCTGGCGTTTGCCAACTACGACAAAGTACCCGTGTTGACCGATGGCGACACGGTAGTGACCGATAGCTTCGAGATCATGCGCTATCTGGACCGCGCCTACCCCGAAGCCCTGGTGCTGGGCGAGGGTGTAAGCCTTCAGCGCGTGATGTTTTTTAAACAGCTGGTAGAGCGAAGCATTACGCCTGCGCTGTTCAAGATTGTGGTGTTAGATCTCCTAGAGGCGATTCACCCTGATGACTGCGCTTACTTCCGTAAAACCCGGGAGGCGCGTTTTGGCGCTACCTTAGAAGCCGTCAGCAATCCTGAGCAGGGGCGACACCTGTTGAAGCAAGCGCTGGTACCGGTGAATGCTCAGTTGAAAGAGAGCCTGTTTTTAGATGGCGAGACCCCAAGCGGTGCCGATTATTTGCTGTTTGGCAGCATGATGTGGGCCTATACCGTTTCTACCGAGCCGCTCGTGGAAGAAAGTGACCCTGTAGCAGCGTGGTTTGCGCGTATGCTAGAGGTGCATGATGCAGCCGCTGGCCAAGCCATGACGATTCGTGATCTATAACAGGTAAGGCGGCCATGGCCGCCTAACACCCACAGGCAACACTAACGGCGTAGTCCGTTAGTGTGAAAGGAGATGGCAATGATTGACCTGTATTACTGGACAACCCCGAATGGCCATAAAATCTCCATCATGCTTGAAGAGGCAAAGCTGGCTTACCGTGTTAAGCCCGTTAACATTGGCCGCGGCGAGCAGTTTGACCCTGAGTTTCTAACCATTGCTCCTAATAACCGCATTCCCGCCATTGTTGACCACTCCCCCCAAGACGGCGGCCAGCCGATGGCGCTGTTTGAATCAGGTGCGATTCTTGAATATCTCGCCGATAAGACAGGGCAATTTCTGCCAGCAGAAGGGCGAGAACGCTATGTAGTACTGCAGTGGCTGCACTGGCAGGTGGGTGGGCTTGGCCCTATGGCGGGCCAGAACCATCACTTTTGCCACTACGCACCGCAGAAAATTGAGTACGCCATAGAGCGCTATGTACGCGAGACCAACCGGCTCTACAGCGTGCTGGATCAACGACTCTCTCAGCAGCATTATGTTGGCGGCGACCGCTACTCCATTGCGGATATGGCGATCTACCCCTGGATTGTGCCCTGGGAGAAGCAGCGTCAAACCTTGGAAGAGTTCCCCGATCTTGAACGCTGGTTCGAAGAGGTATCGCAACGCCCGGCGGTGCGTAAAGCCTACGCGTTAGTGGAAGATATCAATCCCCAAGCGGGCATCACGATGGATGATGAAGCTCGTAAACATCTGTTTGGCAACCGTTAATCCAACGGCTTTTTCTGGTCTTTGAGTGGGCGAAAGTGTGGCAAGCGCAGCATGTTGAAAATCATGTTGCGCTGCACAAAAAGCGCTGCTAGCTTTGTGGGTAGCAACGGCAAACGCCCACTACCGGCCTGCCTCGGCGCGGGTCGAATCGCTAGCTCACTCAAGGAGATTGCGTGATGAACAAGGCCGCAGAGAAAACCAGTCAGCAGTTCGAGTCGGTATTCGTGTCCCCCATGCGTTCCTACACGTTGGCGGCACTGAACTACTACGAGCAGCTGGTCGGCGCGCAGATGGATGCAGCCCGTGCCTACTCCGACATGACCATTGCCCAAGCGCGCACATGGTTAGACGTAAAAGACGCGGACAGCTTCAAAAAAGCGATGGAGAGCCAGCAAAAAACTGCTGCCGATCTGATGGAGCGCATGAAAGGCGACTCTGAAAAAGTCACTTCTATCAGCCAGAGCTTCATGCAAGACAGCCAGAAAATGGCCGAAGAAACGACCAAGAAAGCGGTAGAGACTGCCAAGCAGTAATTATCCCGCTTGAGTGAAAAGATGCCGCGCCTGGAACCGAATCTGGGCGCGGCATTTTTGTCGAGATGACGTAAAGATTACCGTGATGCTTCGTCAGCACGGGCCCGAAGCCGGAAGCGTGCAATACGAATAATTTGTTGAATCGCGGTTTCACGCTCTTGGGCCAAGCCGTTCTCCAAACGCTCTTCGAATGCCGCGAGGATGTCGTAGCGGTTCAGCCCTTTCACCGCAATGACGAACGGAAAGCCAAACTTCTCTTTATAGGCCGCGTTGAGCTGCTCAAAGCGGGAAAATTCCTCGGGCGAGCACTGGTCGAGCCCTGCGCCTGTCTGCTCGCTGGTGGAGTCGTGCGTCAATTCTCCCGCCAGTGCGGACTTACCCGCTAGATCGGGGTGGGCCTGAATAACGGCAATCTGCTGCTCGGGCGTTGCCTGTCGCAGCATCAAACCCATCAGTTCGGCTAGCGCGTCAGGGTTGTCATGTTTAGGACGCAGGCCCTGGTGCCAAGCGGCTTCTGCCACCCAGGGCGAGTGCTCATACACATCGCCATAGTGGGCGACGAAGTCTTCCAGGCTGCATTGGCTGGGGGCAGGGGATAATGTGAGTGGGGTAGCAGTCGACACAAAAACTCTCCAGGCGTGCGAAAAGGGAAATGCTGTATACAATAAATAGCATCAACGGTACTCTTTGACCAATAGGTCAAACTCTACACATAACATCTATCCATAACACCAATAACCCCGCCAATGTAAGGAGTGACGATGGGACGCTTAACTACCCACGTGCTGGATACCGCCAAAGGGCAGCCCGGCCAAGGCATTACCATTGAGGTCTTTCGGCTAACGGGCGACAGCCGCGAGCATTTAGGCACCACCGTCACTAATAGCGATGGCCGCTGCGATGCCCCCATTTTAAAAGGCGATGCGCTAATGCCAGGCGAGTATGAGCTTGTGTTCCACGCTGGAGACTATCTGCGCGCTCAAGGGGTAGAAGCCGCTGAACCGCGCTTTTTAGACGTGATTCCGCTGCGCTTCGGCGTGGCCGATGCAAGCCAGCACTATCATGTACCGTTGCTGCTTTCGCCCTACGGCTACTCCACTTACCGTGGTAGCTAAGAGGACTAGGCATGCAAGCGTATATCATCGAGTTTGTGAATCTACTGCTGCGCTGGTTACACGTGATCGCAGCGATTGCATGGATCGGCGAGTCGATCTACTTCGTAATGCTGGATAATGGCCTGCGCACTCCCAAAGCCGCTGAAGATCGTGAAAAGGGTGTTTTTGGCGAGATGTGGGCTGTGCATGGTGGCGGTTTCTATCATAACCAGAAATATGCCACGGCCCCGGCCAAGCTGCCCAACGACCTGCACTGGTCGTTCTGGAAAGCCTATACGACGTGGCTATCGGGTTTTGCGCTGTTCGTCATTCTCTACATGGTGAACCCCGGTTTCTACTTAGTGAATCCGGACAGTAACTGGGCCTGGGCGGCTAACCTTACCGGTTGGCAGGCGAACCTGCTGGCGCTTGGGTTCCTGCTAGGCGGCTGGGTGGTTTATAACGAGCTATGTAAGCGCATCAGCCCCAACATGGAGCGCGATGGACTGCTGAGTATTGCCGTAGCGGTGATGATGGTGGTGGTGGCCTACTTAAGCACCCAGATGTTTACCGGGCGGGCGGCATTTCTGCTCACCGGCGCGGTAATGGCCACGGCGATGTCGGCCAACGTCTTCTTCTGGATTATTCCTGGCCAGCGCCGCATGGTGAAAGCCATGAAGGCGGGCGAGGCTCCCAACCCACTAGACGGCAAGCGCGGCAAGCAGCGTTCGGTGCACAACACCTACTTCACGCTGCCCGTGGTGCTGCTGATGGTGAGTAATCACTACTCATTTATCTACGCCCACGAGCTCTCTTGGGTGGTAATGGTGCTGTTTATCTTTGCCGGAGCGCTGATTCGTCAGTTCTTTGTACTGATGCATGCCGGTAACATTCAGCCTGCCTACCCTGCAGTAGGCGTTGGGCTGATTTTGCTCGCGTTCTGGGTGGCAGCGCCCAGCCCACGTGCCGCTGTGGAAGGCGCTGGCGGTGCGCCCACGCAAGCGCAAATATCTGGACTCATCGAGCAACACTGTACCCAGTGCCATGCCCGCAACCCTGAACATGCCGGTTTCTCCGCGCCGCCTGCAGGCTATGCCTTTGATAGCTGGGACGATATTCTTGGTCACAAAGCGCAAATCCAACAGGTCGTTGGCAGTCGCTACATGCCGCTTGGTAATATCACCAACATGAGTGACGAAGAGCGCGATATCATTGCGGCCTGGGAGGAGTAATCAGAGTCGCAGACAGGAGACACTATGAGTGATGCGCAGGCGGCGTTAAAGCGGAGGCCTTCTGACAAAGAGGGCGATGAGCGCCACGAAGCGATTTACCGGGCGGTGAGCGATGCCATTGTGGAGCAGCGCCTTAAGCCCGGCGCTCGGCTGCGTGAAGATGCGCTAGCGGAAGTATTCGGTATTAGCCGCACGGGGATTCGTAAGATCCTTCAGCGGCTGGCGCTGGAGCAGCTTGTTACCTTGACCCCGCGTCGTGGGGCTAGCGTGACGCGCCCCACCGCCGATGAAGCGAAAGACGTGTTCGATGCCCGCCAGTTGATCGAGTGTGGCCTCATGCCCGATGTGGCCAGGCGAATGAACGCCGCGGCGGCGGCGGAGCTTCGCGAGATGGCCCGCCAAGAACGTCAAGCCCTACGCAGCGGTCAGCAGAGCGTGGCGATTCGTCTTTCGGCGGATTTTCACGTGCGCTTAGCCCAACTCTCCGGCAATGCCACCCTGGCAGAATTCGTCGAGCGCCTCTGCTCCCGCTCATCACTGATCCTCGCCGTTTACGGCCATCGCGGCCACCTAGGCTGCGAATCCCACGACCACGACGACCTGATTGGCTATCTTGAAACCGGCAACGGCGAACGCGCCAAAGCCTTTATGAGCCGCCACCTCAAAGCCATCGAAGCCTCGCTCTCCATGGTTGAAGAGGAAGAGAATGTACCGGATCTGCAGCAGATTTTTGGTGTTTAGCGACGACGCATCTGCTCAACTGTAATGGCGGTTAGGCAGTTTTTTTGGATTAACGTAAAAGCGCCACCGGAGCTCATCCGGTGGCGCTTTTAGTGGTTACCACGTTTTGCTATGAGCCATCACTTCATGGCTTAGTGCGCTTTTTGCTCAGCCATCACGGGCGCTGCCTTAAACCGCTTCATCAGCCCGTAATAGAACACCCCACCCAAGCCAGCGCCGATCAGCCAGCCATAGCCGCCTAAGCTGGCTAAAGCCGGTACCAATATGGTAGAGAGCGAGAACATTGCCGCCACGCCAAAGGCGATAAGAGCGCGGGTGTTCCAGCCGTTGACGTAGTAGTAAGCGCTGCCGGGGGCTGAGGAGAATAGCTCCTGCATATTGAGGTGCTGGCGTTTGATCAGGTAGTAGTCCACCACGATGATGCCGTAGAACGGCGCGACGATAGCGCCCAGCGCATTTACAAAGCCCGGCACGCCAATTTGGCTGATCACTGAGATCCATAGCGCACCCACGAAAAAGGCAATCACGGCGGTAATCAAGCCGCCCATCTTGAAGCTGATTTTGCTTGGGAACAGGTTAGCTAAGTCGTAGGCGGGGGGAATGAAGTTAGCGACGAGGTTGATACCCACCGTAGCGGCAAAGAAGGTGAGGGCGGCCACAAGGGTCAGCGGCAGCGAATCGACGCGTTCCACAATATCTGCTGGGTTGGTGAGCGCTTCGCCAAACAGTACCAGCGTGCCTGCGGTAATAATCAACGCAATAAACGAGAAGAACGCCACGTTCAAGGGCAGGCCCAGCAGGTTGCCCAGCTTCATCTGGCGCTCGGTTTTTACAAACCGGGTAAAGTCGCCGAAGTTGATCACCACTGCGGCGAAGTAGGCGACCATCGTACCCACAATGGCGAGAAACGCACCCAGGCCACCCTGCTCACCGTTGCCGCTGAAGATGGTGCCAATGGCGGGGAGCAGCTCGCTACCGGCTTGTACCCATACCACGATCATCAACACCACCATTACCACATAGACCACTGGGCCTGCCCAGTTCAGGAAGTGTTTGATGCGCTCAATGCCCTGCCAAAAAATCGCGATCTGAAACAGCCACACGATGACGAAGGAGAGCCACGCCACCCCTGAAAGACCGAGGAACGTACCCCCGTTGCCCACGCCAAGCAGCGCGGTGATCAGCAGGGCCACGGCGGTGGAGGCGAAGTAGGTCTGCACGCCGTACCAGAAAATACCCACGATGGCGCGCAGCATGGCGGGCAGGTTGGCTCCACGTACGCCCATGCTGGCGCGTACCATGACCGGGAAGGGAATGCCGTATTTAACGCTGGGTTTGCCGGTCAGGTTGACCAAAAACATGACGATAATCCCGGCCAGAATAATCGCTGCCATTACGGCCCAGCCGTTTAGGCCATAAGAGAGGAACAGCGACGCCGCCAGGGTGTAGCCAAACAGGCTTTGAATATCGTTGGACCAGACGTTAAAAATCTCAAAGGCGCCCCAGGTGCGGTGCTCTGGCTTTAGCGGGGCGAGGTCTTCGTTATAGAGCGTTGGATCAATCTGCTGGATGTTTAGGTCGCTTTGGCTGGGTTGTTCATTCATTGCAAGGCTCTTTATCCGGAAATGGTCGCCTGCCACGCGAGGGTGGCAGGCGTTGGCAAGGCGAGTTACTGAGTGAAGCGCTGGCAGGCGGGCCAGTGTTTCATCAGCAGGTAGTAGGTCAGTCCGGCAGGAATGAGGCTGGCATACCAAGAGACCGCCGAGAAAGAGAGCGCTGCGACAATACCTACCGCTGTCGCTATCAGCGCCGCTTGGTTAATGCCTTGATAGGGGCCGTTTTCATCGTAGAGCTTGCCGATATCCAGCGTGCGACGGCGAATCACGTAGTAGTCCACCACCAGAATGGCGAAGATGGGGCCAAGGAAGGCAGAGTAGGTTTGCACGAACAGTTGCAGGCCCGCAGCGGACTCCGGCTGCACCAGTTTCCAAGGGAAAGTGGCGAAGGCCAGCAGACCAACGATCACCGTCGCCACCGGAAACTTCAGATTGAACACATCCATGAGCACGAAGGTTGGCGGCACCACGTTATTGAGTACGTTGGTGGTCACTTGGGCGAAGGCGATAAACAGCAGTGTGATCATCAGTAGCGGCGTGTTATCCACCGCGTTGGCAAATACCTGGATGGGGTCGGCGGTGCCGGTGGCTTGCGATACCATATAGCCAATCAGGCCCATAAACAGCGTGCAGGGCAGAATCGACATGGCGTAAATAGTGGTTAATAGCCCTTGGCCGGTCCCTTTTTTATGCTCCCGGGAGTAATCGCTCACATTCAGCATCATGGTGCTGTAGATGCCCAAAAACAGCATGGTGGCGCTCCAGAAGGGCATCCCCCAAGAGCCTTCCATGGTCAGCAGGCTGGTGGAAAGCTCGTCACCGTAGCGCTGCACCGTGGCGTAGAACATGTACATCAGCGAGCAGAGAATAAAGGCGCTGCCGATATTTTCCAGCCACTTAATACCCTGAAAGCCGAGTACCGAAAGGCCAATCTGCAAACACTGGAAAGCAATGAAGTAGAAGATCAGGTTGTCGAAGCCAAACAGCGTCGCCGACACCATGTTGAGAGCACCTGCGCCAATCCAGCTTTGAAAACCATACCAGACGATGGCAGGCAGGGCGCGCACCAAACCGGGAATACGCGTGCCGGTAAAGCCAAACGCGCTGCGTGCTTGCACCATAAACGGAATGCCATATTTGTAACCGGCGGCGCCGTTAATGGCGAGCGCCACGCCAATCACAAAGCAGCCAATGGCGATGGCCAGGGTGGCTTGAAGCAGGTTGAGCGTGCCCACCACGCTTGAGCCCATGGCGAAGGTGCCGATAGAGACACACCCTCCGAACCAGGCTAAAAAGTAGGAGGTGCGCCCCATAATGCGGGTGCTTTGTGGAGCTAAGCTTTCGGCCCCAACGGCTTTGGCGGTGGCGGGGCTAGCCGTTCCCGGTACTGCATCTGAGGTAAGAGCAGAGGTTGAAGTGCTCATGTTACCGTCCTCGCAAGATTATCGATGTTATTGGTAACCTGGGCACTGTGGCCCAGGAGACGCTTGCGGCGTGGCGTGCTAATGGCGGTATTCGTACGGTTGTTATAGTTTTATGGTGCGTGATCTCTTAGCGTGTGGGTGGCAGGGTTAGATTGGAAAAATCCGCGAACTTGCCGGTATAGGGTTTCGGGCGCGGGTAGTCTAAATCGCCGAATTTGCTGGTATGTAAGCCCAGGCCCACAAGGGATTCGGCAAGCTTCAGCGCCGCACTTACCCCTTCCACCACAGGCAGGCCAACTTCGTGGCTAATGGCGTGGGTTAGGTTCGCCATCCCGCCACAGCCCAGCACAATCGCGCCGATGCCATCCTCATCACGGGCACGGCAGCACTCTTGCACGATTCGGCTAAAGGCGGCATCAGGGTGGTCTTCTAAGTCCAGCACCGGAATTTCAGCGGCGCGAATGCGCCGGCAGTGGTGGCTAAAGCCGTACTGCTCTAACAGGTGCTCGGCAATAATGCCGGTACGGCCTAGCGTGGTCACAATCGAGAAGCGCGTGCTAATCAAGGTAGCCATGTGAAAGGCGGCTTCGGCAATGCCAATCACTGGGGCGCGGGTCAGCTCGCGGGCAGCCAGCAGGCCGGGGTCACCAAAGCAGGCCACTACGTAGGCATCAATATTGCCCTCGCGCTCGCCTTTTAGCACCTCTTCGGCCACGCCCACTGCGCTCACTGCTTCATCAAAGTGGCTCTCAATAGAGACCGGGCCAGCATCGGGTTGAGTGGCACTCACCGTGGTTGATGGGGCCGCTAACTGTTCGGCTGCTTGTCGAATCGTTGCCGTCATGGCAGCCGTGGTATTGGGGTTAATCAAGCGTATGTGCACGGGGCGATACTCTCATGTGAACAATATTTTCTATCTTGTATACGAAAATAGGGCGCTTTTCTGCGATGCGCAAGCCCTTTCATGCCACGTGTTGGCGTTCGTGGAGTTGACCAAGTGTTCAGGTTTCAATGGGTTAGCGCGCTATTACGCCTAAAATCGTCGTCATCTCAATTAATTAGCCCTGAGTTGAATTGCGATGGCCGTTCAAAATGGCTATTTTGTATACAAACTAAAACGCTCTGCCTCTGTTAAGGAGCCTGTTCATGACCTCTCATTACCCCCGCGATTTAATCGGCTATGGCCGCACGCCGCCCCACGCTAACTGGCCGGGCAAGGCCAAGATCGCCGTTCAATTTGTGCTTAATTATGAGGAGGGCGGCGAGAACTGTGTGCTGCATGGTGATTCAGGCTCGGAGCAGTTTTTGTCCGAGATTATTGGCGCGGCCAGCTACCCTGACCGTCACCTGAGCATGGAGTCCATCTACGAATACGGCTCCCGCGCTGGCGTGTGGCGTATTCTGCGCGAGTTCGAGCGCCGTGGGTTGCCACTGACCGTATTTGGGGTGGCGATGGCGCTAGAGCGCCATCCGGATGTGGCCCAGGCGTTTAAAGAGCTTGGCCATGAAGTGGCGTGCCACGGCTACCGTTGGATTCACTACCAAGAAACCCCGGAGCATGTCGAGCGCGAACATCTGCAAAAGGCCATGGAGATCTTCCAGCGTTTGTATGGTGAAAAGCCTGAAGGTTGGTACACAGGGCGCGACAGCCCCAATACGCGCCGTTTAATTCTGGACGAAGGTGGTTTCCTTTACGACAGCGATTACTACGGCGACGACCTACCGTTCTGGACCAAGGTGAGCGATAGCCAGGGGGCTGAGCATAACCACCTGATCGTGCCTTACACCTTAGATACCAACGACATGCGCTTTGCTGCTCCGCAAGGTTTCAATACGGCGGACCACTTCTTTACCTACCTGCGCGACGCCTTTGATGTACTGTACGCCGAAGGGGAAGAAGCGCCGAAGATGCTCTCAATTGGTATGCACTGCCGTTTGTTGGGCCGCCCGGGGCGCTTCCGCGCACTGCAGCGCTTCTTAGACCATATTGAAGCCCACGACCGTGTGTGGGTAGCCCGACGGGTCGATATCGCCCGTCACTGGGCAGAGCATCACCCAGCACCCAAATGACGAAATAGGACACCATGACACCCCATATCGGACAACGGATTGCCGCCCAGTTTGATGCGCTCAGCGCCCAAGAGCAGCGCGTGGCGAGTTTCATTCTGGATCACTTCGATGATTTGGCCGTGTACAGCGCCGCCGACTTGGCGCGTTTGACCGGGGTGTCAAAGTCCACCGTCAGCCGCCTATTCAAGCGACTAGGGTTCGAAAGCTATCGCACGGTAAAGGATCACGCTCGACAGCTGCGTAATTTGGGCGTGCCGTTGGTGATCGACGCCCATGCCATGGAGGAGGAGAGCGAGAGCGGCACCTCGTTCCAGCGCCACCTGCAGCGGGAGCAGGAGAATCTGCAGCGCTGTTTCGCGAGCCTTGTCCCCCAGGAATTTGCTGCGATGGTCGAGGCGTTGGCGGTGGCTCAGCAGGTCGTGATCGTCGGTTTCCGTAACAGCTATCCGCTGGCACTGCACTTACGTCAGCAGCTCGTGCAAGCCCGTCGCCACGTGCGCTTGGCGCCGCAGCCGAACCAGTCGTTGGCCGAAGAGCTGGTGGATTTAACCGAACACGACATCGTGGTGCTGTTTGGTTTTCGCCGCCGTCCATCGGCATTTGCCGCGTTAGTGGGCGCCCTTGAACGCTCGCCTGCCAAGGTGTTGTTGATCGCTGACCCCACCGCCTCGCCGTTTGCTTCGCAAGTGACGTGGTGGTTGGAAGTCCCGTTAGAGAGTCTCTCGGCGTTCGATAGCTATGCCACCGCCAACAGCGTGATTTGCCTGTTGGCAAATGCCGTTTTGCACCAGCGCTTAGCGGAGGGCCGCGAGCGAATCAGCGCGATAAGCGACCACTATGCTGAGTTGAACGAGCTAGCATCGCCCATCATGAGCGTCGATTGGGACGCCCATCAATAATGGTGCGCTTTGACTGCCTGATGCACCAAATGTAATCGCTTTACTGAACGCACGCTGGGTTACCCTGCGTGCTCTCCTGCCTGATTGTAACCTAACGCACTGTTGTTGCGCTGCTTTCCCTGCGGCTGGTCTCGTTATTGCTAATGCTAGTGGGCGTGTGAAACAAAAGTTTCTTTGATGAGATTTGTGCAACGAACCTTTCAGAGGGCGACATCACACGCGTTACACCTTCCTCTCGGCATTGGCTTGCGACACACTTTCAGGAGAGCGTCATGGGAACTACCCTTCAGGGCTTTAAAGATTCGGTTCAGCACTACTTGAAACGTCTTCAAACCGGCGTGGTGGCCACCGGCATGGCGGCCACGCTGGCTATGGGTGGGCTGGGTGCCAGCAGCGCGGTTCACGCCGATGCTCTGGAAGACATTGAATCTCGCGGCACGATTCGTATCGCGGTTCCGCAGGATTTTCCGCCCTTTGGCTCGGTAGGCACCGACCTACAGCCGCGCGGTTACGATATCGACATGGCCAACTACATTGCCGACGAGATGGGCGTCACCCTGGAACTGATTACCGTGACCAGCGCCAACCGCATTCCTTATCTGCAAACAGGTCAGGCGGATCTGGTGATCTCGAGTCTGGGTAAAAATCCGGAGCGCGAAGCGGCGATCGATTTCTCCGATGCTTACGCACCGTTCTTCCTGGGCGTGTTTAGTGCGGATGCCGACGAAAGCGTAGAAGGACCCGAAGGCTTCGCCGATAAAACCATTGGCGTGACTCGCGGTGCCGTCGAGGATATGGAGCTTTCCAACGTCGCTCCCGACTCCACCACCATTCAGCGCTTTGAAGATAACGCCACCACCATCTCGGCGTTTCTTTCTGGCCAAGTAGATTACATTGCCACCGGTAACGTAGTGGCCGCCGAAATTGCCGAGCGCAACAGCAATCGTGCGCCTTCGCTGATGTATCAGCTGAAAGATTCCCCTTGCTACATTGGCCTGAACAAAAACGAAGCGGCGCTACAAGCAGAAGTGAATCGCTTGATTGCCCAGGCACTGGAAGACGGCACGCTCAACGAGTTTTCCCAGCGCTGGTTCAGCGCGGACCTTCCTGACAACTTCGGTAGCTGAGAGGCAGTATGGGGCCAACACTCGATTTTCTCACCCTGTTGCCCTACGCCAGCGAGCTGATCAAAGGTTTGACCACCACGGTCGTGCTGACCGTGGTGACCACCTTGACCGGGCTGGGGCTGGCCGTAGCGGTGGCGTATTTGCGTGTGAACGGGCAGCCCTGGATGCGCTGGGGGCTGGGGGGCTATGTCGAAATCACCCGTAACACGCCTTTTATCGTTCAACTGTTTTTTATCTTTTTTGGTTTACCGGGGCTGGGTATCAAAATCGATGCCATTACCGCCGCGTTCATCGCCATGACGCTAAACCTCGCCGCTTACAGCGCTGAAATTCTACGCGCCGGCATTAGCGCCACGGCGAAAGGGCAGCTAGAAGCCGCCAGAGCGCTGGGCATGAGTACCCTGCAAAGTTACCGCCATGTGGTGCTGGTGCCCGCCTTTGCCAGGGTATACCCCTCACTGATTAGCCAGTCGATCATCGTCATGCTGGGCTCGGCGGTGGTGTCGCAGATTTCCGTTTTCGACCTCACTTACGCGGCCAACTTCATTCAGTCGCGCAACTTTAGAAGCTTTGAAGTCTACCTGCTGATTACCTTGGTGTACCTGCTGCTGGCGTTCGGTATGCGCCGCGCCTTTATGCTGGTGGGTAAGCGTGTGTTCGCGTATCAGCAAGGAGAGCAACGATGATCGAGTTCACCCTATGGGATATCGTGCGCAACCTGCTGCTCGCCGCCCGCTGGACCGTGGTGCTGTCACTGATTGCCTTTATCGGCGGGGCTACCGTGGGGCTGGTGCTCACCTTTATGCGTCTTTCCAGCCGCCGCTGGCTGCAGCATTTTACCTCGCTTTACGTGGACCTGTTTCAAGGCACGCCGCTATTGATGCAGCTCTTTTTGATCTTCTTTGGCGCGGCGGCGATGGGGCATCCCATTTCTGCCTGGTGGGCCGCTTCGATTGCTCTCACGCTCTTTACCAGCGCGTTTCTCTGCGATATCTGGCGAGGCTGCCTGGAAGCCGTGGCGAAGGGGCAGTGGCATGCCGCTCGCGTGCTGGGCATGAACTATTTCCAAACCATGCGCCATGTGATTCTGCCGCAGGCGCTGCGACTCTCGATTCCACCCACGGTGGGGTTTTCAGTACAGGTGATAAAAGGTACGGCGCTGGCTTCCATCATTGGCTTCGTGGAGCTCACTAAAGCGGGCACGATGCTCAATAACGCCACGTTTGAACCGTTCACTATCTTCACCCTCGTGGCCCTTTTTTACTTCGCGCTGTGCTACCCGCTCTCCTGCTACGCGCGCCATTTGGAGAAAAAGCTCTATGACGCTGGTCTGCGTTAATAACGTTCATAAAGCCTTTGGCGACCTGGAAGTGCTCAAAGGGATCGACCTCAACGTTGCTCAGGGGGAAGTGGTCGCCATTATCGGCCGCAGTGGTTCGGGTAAAAGTACGCTGCTGCGCTGCTTGAACCAGCTCGAACAGCACGATAGCGGCGAGATCACCATTGCCGAACAGCAGCTCGATGCGGGCTCCATGTCGCCCAAAGAGCTGAGTGAAAACGTTGGCATGGTGTTTCAAAGCTTTAATCTGTTTCCCCATAAATCTGTGGGCGACAACGTGTGCCTCGCCCCCGTGGTGGTGCGTGGCGAGGCCCGCGCCGATGTCGAGAAAGTGGCCCGAGAAGTGCTGGATAAAGTGGGTTTGGCAGACAAGTACGATGCTTACCCCGCCCAGCTTTCCGGCGGCCAGCAGCAGCGGGTGGCCATCGCCCGTGCGCTGGCCATGCGCCCGAAGGTGCTGCTGTGCGATGAAGTCACTTCGGCGCTCGACCCTGAGTTAGTCGGCGAAGTGCTGCGCGTGTTGGAAGCGTTGGCAGCAGAAGGCATGACGCTGATTCTAGTCACCCACGAAATGGGCTTTGCTCGGGATGTGGCCGACCGCGTGGTGTTCATGCACCAAGGGCGCATTCACGAAGAGGGCGAGCCTGCCGAGCTGTTCGGCAATCCTAAAACCCCAGAGCTCAGGCAGTTTATCTCAGCGGTACTTTAAGTGAAGCGGGCCTTTAAGGTTTGTTTGAAGCCGCACTCCATAATATTGTATACAAAAAAGACGATGCAGCACGCTTGTGCTGCATCGTCGTCGAGTACGCTTACACTCTCAGGGAGAGACAATGCCAACAACACGCCAACCCGCTCACTATTACGCCCCCACCGGCGGGCATCCGCCGCAAACCCAGCTCACCGCTGACCGTGCGGTCTTTACCGAAGCCTATGCACTGATTCCCAAAGGCGTGATGCGCGATATCGTGACCAGCAACCTGCCGTTTTGGGAGGGCACTCGGTTGTGGGTGCTGGCGCGGCCGCTGTCGGGATTTGCGGAAACCTTCTCCCAGTACATCATGGAAGTGCAGTCCGAGGGCGGTAGTGATAAGCCTGAGCTAGACCCCCAGGCGGAAGGCGTGTTGTTTATTGTGCAGGGTGAGTTAACGCTCACTTTAGCGGGTGAGCGCCATACGATGGGGCCGGGTGGCTACGCGTTTATTCCACCTGGCAGCCACTGGCAGGTGCGCAATGAAACCCGCGAGCCGGTGCGTTTCCACTGGGTGCGCAAAGCCTACGAGTATGTAGAAGGTCTGGAAGTGCCCAAAGCCTTCGTGACCAATGAGCAGGAGATTGCACCGATCGAAATGCCGGGCACCGAAGGCCGCTGGGCCACGACGCGTTTTGTCGACCCTAACGACGTGCGCCACGATATGCACGTCAATATCGTCACCTTTCAGCCGGGCGGCGTGATTCCGTTTGATGAAACCCACGTGATGGAACACGGCCTCTACGTACTTGAAGGCAAAGCGGTGTATCACTTGAACCAGCAGTGGGTCGAAGTGGAAGCGGGCGACTTTATGTGGCTACGCGCCTTCTGCCCTCAGGCGTGCTACGCCGGCGGCCCTGGCCCGTTCCGCTACCTGTTGTACAAAGACGTTAACCGCCATGCGGCGCTCAAAATCTGAGTTGGGAAGCCCACCATAACTAATACTCGTTAGGATGATGCTATGTTAAATCTGACGGCAAAACCGCTGACGGCGGAGGCGTTTGCGCCCTTTGGAGACGTCATCGATGCCCGCACCTCCGCATCGTTCCCGATTAACGCCGGGCGCACCCAGCGCCATCACGATCTCGCCAAGGTAGAAACCCTCGGCGACAACGCTCGAACGCTGATCAATATTTTTGTCAGCCAGCCAGTGACGCTGCCGCTCAATCTCACGTTTTTAGAGCGCCACCCCCAGGGCAGTCAGGCGTTTATGCCGCTGCATCAGGAGCGCTTTATTGTGGTGGTGGCACCACCTGGCGACACCATTGCGCCAAATGAGGTGCAGGCGTTTGTCACCGACGGCCGCCAAGGGGTGAACTACCACGCCGGTACTTGGCACGCGATTCAGTCGGTGCTGGAGCGCGAAGGGGAATTCCTGGTGGTGGATCGCGGTGGGGATGGCAATAACTGTGACGAATATCCCCTGGATGTTACCGTCACTTTAGCGGAATAGCCCACCGCAAGTGCATGCGAGTGTCATCTTGGTTGGGTTATGCTGATAAGCTGACACTCCACTCTATATGAACGGTTAGGACATTTATGAGCGCAAACACCCATATCCCCCTTCGTCGTACCAAAATTGTCGCGACCCTCGGCCCCGCCAGTGACCGTGAAGGCGTACTGGAAGCCATGTTGAAGGCGGGGGTGGATGTGGTCCGCTTGAACTTTTCCCACGGCACGGCGGACGACCATCGCCGCCGCCTTGCCCGTGTGCGTGAAATCGCCGCTCAGCTAGGCCGCAGTGTGGCCGCGCTAGGTGATTTGCAAGGCCCCAAAATTCGCGTTGCCCGCTTTAAAGAGGGGGCGGTTTATTTAGAAGAGGGCCAGCCGTTTGTACTGGATATGGCCATGGATAGCGACGCTGGTGATATCCACGGCGTCGGCTGCGATTACAAAACCCTGGCGGATGATGTAACCGCGGGCGACCGCCTGCTGCTGGATGATGGTCGCGTGGTGCTGGATGTTACCCGCGTAGAGGGCAAGCAGGTTCACACCGAGGTGGTGGTGGGTGGCAAGCTCTCTAATCATAAAGGCATTAACAAGCAGGGCGGCGGGCTATCTGCCCCCGCGCTGACAGAAAAAGATAGAGCCGATCTGAAAACCGCCGTCGAGATTGGTGTTGATTATTTAGCTATTTCCTTTCCCCGTTCAGCGGAGGATATGCAGGAAGCCCGCCGCTTGCTGGGTGAAGAGGGCAAGGAAATTGGCCTCGTTGCCAAAGTGGAGCGTGCCGAGGCCGTGGCCGATGACGCCACGCTGGATGGCATTATCGAAGCCTCCGAAGCGGTGATGGTGGCCCGTGGCGACCTCGGCGTGGAAATTGGCGATGCCAAGCTGGTCGGCGTACAAAAGCGGATGATCAAGCGCGCCCGTTCGCTTAACCGCGCGGTGATTACCGCCACCCAAATGATGGAGAGCATGATCTCCGCGCCGCTACCCACCCGCGCTGAAGTTTTCGATGTGGCGAACGCGGTGCTGGATGGCAGCGATGCGGTCATGCTCTCTGCGGAAACCGCTGCGGGCGACTACCCGCTGGAAACCGTAGAAGCGATGGCGCGTGTGTGCCTGGGTGCCGAGCGTGAGCGGGTCGCCCAAGAGTCGGGCCATCGTATCCACGAAGGCTTTACCCGCCCAGACGAAACCATTGCGCTATCGGCGATGTACGCTGCTAATCACATGAACGGCGTGGTGGCGATTGCTTGCATGACCGCCTCGGGCTACACGCCGTTGATCGCCTCGCGAATCCGCTCGGGCTTGCCTATCGTGGGGTTGGCTCACAACCCGATTGCCCAGCGTCGCATGGCCCTGTACCGGGGCGTGGTATCGCTTCCATTCGACACGTCGCAAATGACCGCCACCGAGCTGAATGATCAAGCGCTCACGCTGCTGGTGAAGCAGGGCGTCGCCAAGCCGGGAGACCACGTCATCTTGACCCGTGGCGATCACATGAACGCCCATGGTGGTACCAATACCATGAAAGTGATGGCTATTACCGAGCAACACGCCGACAGCGCAAAGGCCTAGCATATGCGCTTACTGCTGTTGCTATGCGGTTGGCTGTTAAGCGCGCCTGTGATGGCGGGCGCGCCCATTGTGGCGGCGGCATCTAGCCTGCAGTTCGCCTTGGAAGAGGCTGCCCAGCAGTTCACTCAGCAAACCGGCCAGGCGCTGCGTCTCAATTTTGGCTCTTCTGGCAACTTTCGCCGTCAAATCGCCCAAGGCGCGCCCTTCGAGCTGTTTTTGTCAGCAGATGAAGGGTTCGTTCAGGCGCTTTACGACGAGGGGTACGTGGATAACGCGGGCGTGATTTACGCCCGAGGACGGCTAGCCTGGGTACAGCCGGCTGGCCGTTACTCCGTACCCAGTGAGCAAGCGCCGCTTGCCGGCGTGCAGGAGGCCATTACCGCCTGGGAAGAGGGGCAGCGGCTGCGTATCGCCATTGCCAGCCCAGAACACGCCCCTTACGGCATGGCCGCCCGAGACGTGTTGCAAAAGGCGGGCCTGTGGGAAGCCAGCGAACCGCTGCGGGTTCAAGGGGAGAATGTCTCCCAGGCGATGCAGTTTGCCCTTTCCGACGAGGCGCGAGGTGGCTTAGTGGCTTACTCGCTAGCAGTCGCGCCCGCGCTGGCGGAGCGCAGCGAGGCGGTGTTGATGCCTGAAACGTGGTATACGCCGCTGCGCCAGCGCATGGTGTTAACGCCGCAGGCTGGAGAAGTGGCTCACGCGTTTTACGAGTGGCTGCAACAGGAGGACGCGAAAGCGATTTTTGAAACCCACGGATTTAGTACCGATTAATGGACTGGTCGGCGTTCTCTGTTTCGCTGCGGCTCGCGGCGTTTACCTGTCTCTTCTTACTACCCCTAGGCATTTGGTGGGGACGCGTGCTGGCGACCGCACAGTTCCGTGGCAAGGGGCTGTGTGAGGCGCTGATTGCGCTGCCACTGGTGCTGCCGCCCACGGTGCTAGGGTTTTATCTGCTCCAGCAGTTTGGCCGCGATGCACCGTTAGGCGGTGCCTGGGCCGCGCTGACTGGGGGCGGGCTCAACTTTACCTTTAGCGGTATTTTGTTGGCTTCTCTGATTGCCAATCTCCCCTTTGCTATTCAGCCGATTCAGCGTGCCTTTGAGCATGTGCCTGCGAACCTGCGTGAGGCGGCATGGTGCAGTGGGCTAAGCCCATGGCAAACCCTGTGGCGTATTGAGTTGCCGCTGGTGTGGCCGGGTATTTTGTCGGCGGCAGCGCTAACCTTTGCGCACACACTGGGCGAGTTTGGCGTGATTTTGCTGGTCGGCGGTGCGATTGATGGCGAGACCCGCACGCTCTCTATTGCCATTTATGACCGCGTACAGGCCTTTGACGAGCAGGGCGCGGCGAGCATGTCCGCCCTCTTGCTGGCCATTTCTCTGGCAACCTTAGGCCTTGTCTATGGGCTCGCTGGCAAGCGCAGGTGGTCACGTGGATGATCTGATAGTGACGGCCCAACAGGCTGGCCCGATTCCACTCAATGCCTCGTTTCGCTGCGCCCCTGGCGAGTTGTTGGCGCTGGTCGGGCCATCGGGAAGTGGTAAAACTACCTTGCTGCGCACCATTGCCGGGCTTTACCAGCCTCAGCAGGGCAGAGTGAGCTGCGCGGGCAGAGAGTGGTTTCTGGCCCAAAGCGGCCAGCGCCACTCACTGCCGCCGCAAGCGCGCCAGATTGGTATGGTGTTTCAGGATTATGCGCTGTTCCCTCATCTAACGGCGCTGCAGAATGTTCAGCTTGCCATGGGGCATCTACCCCGCGCCAAGCGGCTTGAACAGGCTGTTCAGTGGCTCACTAAAGTGCGCTTGGAAGGCTTAGAGGCGCGCTACCCTAGCGAGCTTTCCGGCGGCCAGCGCCAGCGAGTGGCCTTGGCTCGCGCCTTGGCCAGAGAGCCCCAAGCGCTGCTGCTGGATGAGCCGTTCTCTGCGGTGGATCAAGTGACTCGACGCCGCTTACAGCGTGAGCTGGCGATGCTGCGCCAACAGATCTCCATTCCCATTATTCTCGTCACCCACGACTTGGAAGAAGCCACCGCGCTCGCCGATCAAATCTGCGTGTTGCATAACGGCGTCAGCCTGCAGCAGGGCACGCCTGAAGCGCTGTTTCGACAGCCCGCTTCGCCGCTTGTCGCTAGGTTGCTGGATCGCCACAACGTCTTTAGCGGGGAAGTGGTCGAGACGGACGCTGGGCGACGCTTGCGGTGGGGGGAATGGCTGCTAGAAGTCAGCGAAGGTATTGCTCAGTGTGAAGTAGGAGAGTCATTGGCCTGGTACCTGCCGCCGTCGGATATTGTACTGCATCGTCGGGGACGGCCTTCCCAAGGCGAACGCGAAAACCCGGTGGCGGCGACGGTCAGTGAAATGGTGGTGTTGGGTGGCATGACATCAATCTCGCTGCGTGTTTCCCACGGAGATATGCTACGTTTCGACATCGCCACCCACGCGGCCAAACGTAACCAGCTTAGCTTGGGGGAAAGGGTGCACGTCTCGCTGCTGGCTGAGGGGATTCATCTTATGCCCGCGCAGCGTACCCACACGGCATCACACAACAAAAGGAACCTGTTATGACCCTGACACGCCGCCAACTGCTGAAAACCGCTGCCGGTGTTTCGCTTGCCGCCTGTTTACCCCTGTCGCTGTTAGCGGCTTGGGCAGCTGAACCCGCGCCAGCCAACACGCTGCAACTGGCGATCCATAGCGAAGGTGGCCCGCACCGTCTCGATGTCGAAGTCGCCGAAACCGCTTCCCAGCGCCAGCGCGGCCTGATGGGACGTGAACATCTGCCAGAAACACGAGGCATGCTGTTTCGCTTCGAGCGTGAGCAGCCCGCTGGTAACGCCTTTTGGATGTACCGCACGCTGATTCCGCTGGATATCGCGTATATCGACGGCGAAGGGCGCATCGTTGCTATTAACACCATGCCACCCTGCGAATCTGATGCCCCCCAGGAGTGCCCCTCTTATCCTGCCGGGACGGCCTACCATGCGGCGCTGGAAGTTAACGCGGGCTACTTTGCTGAACGTGGCATACAGGTAGGCGACTGTGTCTCGGTGCCTGCGCTGGCCGGATTTTGCCGCTCCGAGTAACGTTCTCGCTTACGCCCTGGTTGGCCGCTGTTTGCCAAACTTCAGCACAATCAGGGCGATTCCCGCGACCACTAAGCCTCCGCCTACCAGTTTATGCACCCCAAGCGGGTCGTCCATCAATAGCGCGCCTAAGCCCACCGCGAAAACGGGCGTGAGGAGTGTCATCGGCACTACGCGATTTACCGGGTGGCGGCGCAGCAGCGCGTACCAAATGCCGTAAGCGGCGATGGACGACATAATGGCGGTATACGCCACCGCGCCCCAGCCCAGCCAGCTTGCCTGAGCGATGGCTTGCCACTGATTTTGCTCAAAGAGCCACGAGCCGAGCGCAACCTGAGGCACCGCAAACAACGCTACCCAACCTGCCAGCGCCAGTGGCGCAATGGGCGGCCCGCGTTTGATCAATAGCTGCGATACCGCCCAGCCAAATGCGCTCAATAGCAGAATGGTTAACGGTAGCGGCGAGGGCAGCGTTGGCCCGCCCGCCAGCACCACGACACCTGCAAACGAGAGCAACAGGCCTGCCAAGCGTTTAGGCCCTAGTTTCTCTTTTAAGAATACCACTGCCAATAGCGTGGCAAATGGTGTGCCCATCTGCACCAGCAGCGCGCCTGTTCCAGCTTCCGCTTGCCCCAAACCAATAAACAGCAGCGCAAAGTGAAGGCTGCCAAACGTGATGGATAGCAGCACTAAAAAGGGCAGCTGCGCCCGGGCTACCGGGTAAAACGGCACCAGCAGCGCGGCCACCAATATGAAGCGCAGGGTGGTCATTAACAGCGGCGGCAGCTCCGCCACGCCCACTTTGATCACAATAATATTGAGTGACCAAATAACAATGACCAACAGGCCCAGGAGCAAATCACGAAGCGGCACGGCGTTATCTCGGTTAGGGAGCGGGGAGAGGCTATCAAGGGTGCTTATATAACGGCTAGGGAGCTTTTAAGCTAATAATCTAAACATAGTGTTATAGTAAAGCGGCAACAGTCGTTGTATCGAGATCAATAGTAATAACAGAGGAACGATTATGAAGAAAATCTCATCAACGTTGTTAGGCCTGAGCATGGCGCTAGCGGCTTCCGCCCATGCAAACGACAAGCAGTTGGTCATTGGTACCAATAACTGGGCTGAAAATATTGCCGTCGCCAATATGTGGAAAATCGTGCTGGAGGAGGAGCACGGCTACGAGATTGAGCTGACCGATGTGGGCAAAAGCGTGCTGTACAGCGGTTTGGCCAATAACGATTTCGATATCTCTTTGGAAATCTGGCTACCCACGACGGACAAAGATTTTCTTGCGCCCTATAAAGATGAGATTGATGTGCACGACGTGTGGTACGAAGGCACTGGCCTAGGCATTGTGGTACCTAGTTACGTTGAGATCGACACCATCGACGCGCTGCGCGATAGCGCTGAACAATTCTCCTATCAAGGGCGCCCCACCATTATTGGTATCGATTCTGGCTCCGCGATTGCCGGGTTAACGGATGATGCCATCGATGCTTATGACCTGCCGATGCGTCAGCTCTATAGCTCCGACCCGGCGATGATGGCGGCCCTGGACGATGCCTATCAGCGTGAAGAGCCCATTGCCGTGACGCTGTGGAGCCCGCACTGGGCCTTTGCTGAATATGATCTCAAGTACCTGGAAGATACCCAGGGCGTTTACGGTGAAAGCGACGATATTTTCTGGTTCTCACGCAAAGGCTTCGCCGAAGACGACCCGTGGCTCACCCAAGTGCTGAACGAGTGGCATATGGATGACGATACCTTAGGCGGGTTGATGGCTACGATTGAACAGCAGGGCGACCCAGTAGAGGGAGCGCGCACCTGGATCGGCGAGAACCGCGAGTTAATCGATACGTGGCTGGCCGCTGGCGAATAGCATTTTAACGTAAGTCTCTATAACGCCCTGACGCGCAGGGCGTTCTGCTATGTATACACCTGAGGATACAACACTGAGTTGCCAAGACCGACCTTAGATGGCTTCCTTTCGCTTGCTAACTGCCTACAATGGGCGTGTGCCTGTTGCCTTTCACTGGGCCGGGCATCTCATAAGAACCGCAAAAAGTATTGATAAAAAAAGAACGGATAAAAAGGATCGACAATAATGATGCTGACACGCTCTATGGCTCGTTTTACCGCTGGCTTGGCTGGCGCTGCCCTGCTCTCGGCGGCTTTTTCCGCGCAGGCCCGCGAACTCTCGGTCTCTACCGTGCTTTCAGAAGCCTTTCCTTGGGGGCAGGCCGCTGAAAAGTGGGCAGAGCTGGTGGAGGAGCGCAGCGGTGGTGAACTCACTCTGCGGGTCTACCCCAACTCTCAGCTGGTGTCGGGTGACCAAACCCGCGAATTTTCTGCCATGCGCTCTGGGCTGATTGATGCCGCCGTGGGTTCAACCATCAACTGGTCGCCCCAAGTGCCGGAATTGAACCTGTTCTCTTTGCCGTTCTTTATTCCTGATGAAACCGCTGTCGATGCCGTGACCGGCGGGGATGCGGGCACTATGGTGTTCGAGGCGATTGAGTCCCGTGGCGTTATTCCGCTGGCCTGGGGGGAAAATGGCTTCCGTCAGGTATCCAACTCCCGTGGCCCTATCAGCCAGCCGGAGGATCTGGATGGCCTGAAGATCCGTGTAGTGGGCTCGCCGCTGTTCCAGGATACGTTCTCCGCTTTAGGCGCTGACCCTACGCAGATGAGCTGGACCGACGCCCAACCGGCCCTCACCACGGGTGCGGTCGATGGCCAGGAGAACCCGCTTTCCGTATTTGATGTGGCGCGTATTGACCAGGTGGGCCAAGAGCATCTAACGCTCTGGAACTACATGAACGACCCACTTGTTTTTGCCGTTAATCAGCAGGTATGGCAGTCGTTGAGTGAAGAGCAGCAGGCCATGCTGCGTGAGACAGCCGAAGAAGCGGGCGCGTGGGAAATTGCCATGACCCGTGAGCAGGAGAGTGAGCGTTTAGCCGCGATTCAAGAGCGTGGTGTCACGGTAACCGAGCTGACCGATGAGCAGTACCAGGCGTTTGTGGATGCCACTCAGTCGGTGCACGAAAAATGGACTCCGCGCATTGGTGAAGAGGTGGTGAACGCCGCCCAAGCCGCTATCAACGCACGTTAATTCTTCGAGGATTTTGACTGCCGCCTAACCAGGGCGGCGGTTCTTTGCTGTGAGGCTGCCATGAAAGGCTTTCCTGATGCACGCCCAGAGCGCTGGCTAGGTGCGCTGGCGCTGATTGTGATTTCATTGATTAGCCTGGGTAATGTGATCACTCGTTACCTTACAGGTGGCTCATTTTCGTTCACGGAAGAGTTTTCCGTCTTTCTATTGGTCGTGCTGACCTTTGCCGGTGCGTCGGTAGCATTACGCCGCGACCGGCATATCCGCATTGGTTTTTTAGAGCGTGCCCTGCCTGAGCGGTGGCGGGGCGCGCTGATTCTTTTTCAAGCCCTGTGTGGCCTGATCGTATTGGGTTTAATTACTTGGTATGGCGGCAAGTTGGCGTGGCAGGAATATCAGTGGGAGTCACTGTCGCCTGGGTTAGGCCTGCCCCAGTGGTGGTACTTGGTGTGGCTGCCTATTTTGTCTGCTGCCATGCTATGGCGCTTGGTGCAGCAAACCCGTGACCGTTTGAAAGGGGAGCTAACCAGTGACGCCTGATATTTGGATGATTTTGGCATTTGCCGGGCTGTTAATTGCTGGCGTACCGGTGGCGTTTTCCTTGGCGCTTTCTGGTGCGGTGGGCATCGTGCTGGGTCTGTCGCCGGATATGCTGGCCACCCTGGGTACCAATACCTATAACAGCATCGCTAAATACCCTCTCATTGCGATTCCACTGTTTATTCTCACCGGGCTGATTTTTGAGCGAGCAGGCGTGGCGCTGCGTTTGGTGCGTTTTGCCCAGGCGCTCATTGGGCCCCGTCACGGTGGGCTGGCGCTGGTTGCGGTATTGGTGTGCATGATTATGGGCGGCATGAGCGGCTCTGGCCCCGCTGACGCCGCTGCCGTGGCCATGGTGATGCTGCCTAGCATGACGAAAGCAGGCTACCCCAAGCCGTTTTCGGCCACGCTCATTGCGGCTTCGGCATCCACGGCTATCTTAATTCCGCCTTCAGTGGCGCTGATTCTCTACTCGATTGTGGTGCCGGGCGTTGATCTGCGTGCGCTGTTCGCCGCAGGGCTTTTCCCTGGTGTGCTAGCGGGTTTGGCGCTGCTGGTACCGGCGATGCTGGTCGCCAAGCGTTACGGTTGGGAAGGCACGCCGGTAGAGGGAGCCGAAAAACTGACGGTACGCGGAACCTTCCGCGAGGCGCTGCCTGCTTTGTTTGCGCCAGTGCTGATTTTAGGTGGGCTGCGCTCAGGACTGTTTACCCCCACGGAAGCCGCCGTGGTGGCCGTTGCCTATGGGGCGGTGGTAGGCCTGTTTCTTACCCGAGAGCTGACACTTCGGGATGTGTGGGAGCTACTGGGGGAAGCGGCGATTATCTCTGGCGTAGTGATGCTGATTATCGCACTGGCGGGAATTTTTGCCTGGTCAGGCACGATGCTCGGCACCTTCCGCCATTTAGCGGAATGGATCATCAGCCTGACTGATAACGGCGTCTTGCTGTTGATACTGGTGATGTTGGCGGTACTGGTGGCGGGCATGCTGCTGGATGCGATTTCGATTTATCTGATCATGATGCCAATTCTGATTCCGGTGATGCAGCATTTTGAGTGGAATCCGGTATGGTTTGGTATTTTGCTGGCGATGAATATTGCCATTGGTCAATTTACGCCTCCGGTGGCGGTGAACCTGATGGTGACCACGGAAGTTGCCAAGATACGCCTAGAGCATACGATTGGCTGGGCGCTGCTGTTTGTGGTTGCCATGGGGGGCGCTTTGGCACTGGTGGCGATATTTCCCAGCATTGCTCTGTGGCTGCCCACGGTGTTGGGCTATAGCGTCTAATGATCAATCGAGATAACCAATAAGCGATGGCCTATGCCAATATGACATGATGTTTAACGTTTACTAAACGTTACCGGCTATTAGACTGGCGACAGACGTGCAAACAAGCGAGAAAGTATGGCAATGCCTAAGTGAAAGCATTTAGGAAAAGCGCTTAGGACAAACTCCTGAGCAGAGTAGCTAGCGTCATCACGCTGGCTAGGCAATGCGCTGCGCTGCGCTGCCTGCGGTGCAGGCATAAAATTGTCTCGTACTTCGCCAATTAGCAGTTTTTTCGCTAAAGTAGGAACAGTCGGCACTAAATGCCGAGATCGATAACAGACTGTCTTGACAACGTTTTGGAGCCGAAACACCTGAAGGGAACCGTTCTGCAGATGGCTTCAAAGCGCATAACGCTCACAACATCAAGATAAAGAGGTGTGTTCATGAAACGCCATGTATTTTCTACCGCGGCTTTCTCAGGCGCGTTCATTGCGGCGGCAACCTTTGCCTCTCCGGCCGTTGCCCAGGAGCGCTACATCACCATCGGTACCGGCGGCCAAACCGGTGTTTACTATGTGGTTGGCCAGTCGGTATGCCGTATGGTTAACCGTGGCAGCGATGAGCACAACATCCGTTGTAACGCCCCGTCTACCGGTGGTTCCGTTGCTAACGTCAACGGCATGAAGAGCGGTGAGCTGGATATGGGCGTTGTGCAGTCTGACGTTCAGTACCGCGCTTACCACGGTGAAGCCAACTTTGAAGAAGAGGGCGCTTGGGAAGATATGCGTGCCGTCTTCACCATGCACGGTGAGCCGCTGACCGTGGTGGCCCGCGCGGATTCCGGAATCGAGGACATCAGCGATTTCCCAGGCAAGCGCGTCAACATCGGTAACCCTGGTTCTGGCCAGCGCAATACCATGGACGTGGTCATGGATGCGTTCGGTTGGGATGAAGACACCTTCGCACTGGCGTCTCAGCTCGACGCGGCTGAGCAGGCAGCTGCCCTGTCTGACAACAACATCGATGCCATGGTGTACGTGGTAGGCCACCCGAACGGCTCTATCCAAGAAGCGACCACCACCATTGATGCGCGTCTGGTCTCTGTGACCGGTGACGAAATCGACGGTTTGATCGAAGAGTACCCCTACTACACGCGTTCTGTGATTCCGGGTGGCCTTTACCGTGGTAACGACGAAGATGTCGAAACTTTCGGTGTGGCGGCAACCTTCGTTTCTTCGACCGCTGTTGATGAAGATATCGTTTATGAAACGGTGAAAGCAGTATTCGAAAACTTTGATCGTTTCAAGCGCCTGCACCCGGCGTTTGAGAACCTCAACGAAGAAGACATGATCTCTGACGGCTTAACGGCTCCGCTGCACGATGGCGCGGCACGTTACTACCGTGAGCGTGGCTGGATCGAATAAGTCGTAAAAAGAGTGATGCTACTGACGGAAGGTGAGTAGCGTCGCTTTGAGTTGCAAAGCGCGGACACCTTGGGTGTCCGCGCTTCTTGTTGAGAGCGCTGATTGTCAGCGCTGACCATTAGGCAGGGCAAGCGTATGCGTGATGACAAACAACCTTCGGCAGCCGCTGAGAACGACCTTGAGGATATGGTCGCTTCCAGCGATACAGGGGCACGGAAACCCTTAGGCGTACCCGGTAAGCTGCTGGTGAGTATTGCAGCAGTGTGGTCGCTGTTTCAGCTATGGATTGCATCGCCACTTCCCTATATTGTTGGCTTCGGCGTATTTAGCGCCACGGAAGCGCGCTCGATTCATTTAGCGTTTGCGCTCTTTTTAGCCTTTATGGCGTACCCCGCCTTTAAGCGCTCTCCTCGTGATCGTGTGCCCTTAGCTGATTGGGCATTGGCAGCGGTAGCGGCGTTTTGCGGCGCCTATCTGTTTATTTTCTATGCTGATTTGGCCCAGCGGCCTGGGTTGCCGATTACCCAGGATATTATCGTGGGCGTTGTTGGCATTCTGATGCTGTTAGAGGCGACTCGTCGCGCATTAGGGCCGCCCCTGATGATCGTGGCGGCGGTGTTTATTGCTTACTCGTTGTTTGGCCCTTACATGCCGGGCATTTTGGCCCACCGCGGCGTTAGTCTGGGTGGTTTGATTAACCACCAGTGGCTAGGTACCCAAGGGGTGTTTGGTATTGCGCTGGGGGTCTCGACCAGCTTTGTTTTCCTGTTTGTACTGTTTGGTGCGTTGCTGGATAAAGCGGGCGCCGGTAACTACTTCATCAAAGTGGCGTTCTCGCTGCTTGGCCACTTCAAAGGCGGCCCAGCCAAAGCGGCAGTGGTAGCCTCTGGTATGACTGGTTTGATCTCGGGGTCGTCGATTGCCAATACCGTTACCACTGGCACCTTTACGATTCCGATGATGAAGCGAGTCGGCTTTAGCGCGGAAAAAGCGGGGGCGGTGGAAGTATCGTCTTCGGTGAATGGCCAGATCATGCCGCCCGTCATGGGGGCTGCTGCTTTCTTGATGGTGGAGTACGTGGGTATTCCCTATGTCGACGTCATCAAGCACGCTTTCTTACCGGCGCTGATCTCCTATATCGCGCTGATCTACATTGTTCACTTGGAAGCGCTCAAGGCCAATATGAAAGGCCTGCCGTCCAGCAATCCGGCACGCCCGTTGCTGAACAAAGTGATCGGCTTTATGACCGGTTTGCTGCTGCTGATGGGCCTCTCCATCGCCGTCTACTACGGCTTGGGCTGGTTAAAGCCGGTACTGGGTGAAGCGACCCCCTGGGTGGTCTCTGTAGGGCTGGCGATTGTATATGTCGGCTTGTTGAAAATAGGTGCTAACTACCCTGAGCTGGAGATGGACGACCCCAACTCAGAGGTCGTGAAGCTGCCGCAAACTCGCCCGACAGTCATGGTCGGCCTACACTATATTCTGCCGGTTGTCGTGTTGGTGTGGTGCTTGATGGTAGAGCGCCTTTCGCCTGGGTTGTCAGCGTTCTGGGCCACCATGTTTATGATTTTCATCATGGTTACCCAGCGCCCGATCATCGCGATTTTCCGTGGCCGCAGCCAAATGGCGGCCGATATCAAAGAAGGCTTTAAGGATCTGTGGGATGGCCTGGTGACCGGTGCCCGCAACATGATTGGTATCGGTATTGCGACTGCCACGGCGGGTATCGTCGTGGGTGCGGTCTCCCAAACGGGGGTAGGTCTAGTACTCGCGGACGTAGTGGAAATTCTCTCAGGCGGTAACCTGATGATGATTCTACTGCTGACGGCTCTGCTGAGTTTGATTCTGGGTATGGGCTTGCCAACAACGGCGAACTACATCGTGGTGTCGGCGTTGATGGCTCCGGTGATTGTGCTGCTGGGCCAGCAAAATGGCCTGATCGTACCGCTAATTGCTGTGCACCTGTTCGTGTTCTACTTCGGCATCATGGCGGATGTCACGCCGCCTGTGGGGCTGGCCTCTTTTGCTGCGGCGGCAGTTTCTGGCGGTGACCCGCTACGTACCGGCTTCCAGGCGTTTTACTACAGCCTGCGTACCGCCGCACTGCCGTTCCTGTTCATCTTCAACACGGATTTGCTGTTGATCGATGTCACGGTGATGCAGGGCATTGTGGTGTTTATTGTCGCCACCATCGCCATGCTGATCTTTGCGGCAGGTACACAAGGCTACATGCTGACTCGGAACCGCTGGTATGAGTCGCTGCTCCTACTGTTAGTGGCCTTCACCTTGTTCCGCCCTGGCTTCTGGATGGATAAAATCCATGACCCCTACGAGTCGGTGCCACCTGCCCAATTTGCTGAAGCGTTAGGACGAGTTGATGATGGTAGCAACCTACGCGTGCAAATTGCCGGTGAGGATGATTTCGGCGCGCCCATGACCACCTATGTGCTGGTGCCTGTACCCCGTGGCGAAACAGGCGAAGAGCGCATGGCCAACCTGGGCATAGAGCTTTACGAAGATGGCGACCAAACCCTGGTCGACTTTGTCGAGTTCGGCAGTCAGGCGGCTGAGCTAGGCTTCGATTTCGATCAAGAGATCCTCGAAGTGCTGGCCCCGGTAGATCGTTGGACAAAAGAGTGGATGTGGTTACCCGCACTCGGCATCTTTGGCTTGGTCGTCGTGATGCAGCGTCGCCGTCGGCGTCGTGAAGAAGCCAACGAAGTGGCCGCTGTTTAAGGAGGTTGCTATGTACCATAAAGTGCTACTCCCCGTAGACTTGAACGAAGAGGCCTCATGGAAGAAAGCGTTGCCCACGGCGATAACGCTGTGCCAAACCTTTGGCGCATCGCTGCACGTGGTGACGGTACTACCGGAATTTAAAATGCCCATGGTTGGCGCTTACTTTCCGAAAAACTTCTCTGAAAAAGCGCATGAGGCGGTGAAAGAAGCGCAGCATAAATTCATTCAGGAACATGTGCCTGAAGGGATCAAAACCCAAAGTGTGATTGTTGATGGCTCACCATGGGAGGCCATCATCAAGGTCGGCAAGAAGATTGATGCCGATTTAATTGTGATGGCATCCCATACTAAGCGTAAATTCGTCGATTACGTACTGGGCCCCAACGCCGAGCATGTCGTTCACCACGCTAAAGTGTCGGTGATGATCGTGCGGTAAGCGCAACGTGCGTCATAAAGCTCCAAGCCCCGGCTTGGAGCTTTTTTTTGGCTCGAATATAAGGAAACGCTAACGCATCGAATTAATTGTCGTTAAAAGCGCCGATGAAGGATTTTTTGTACTGAGTGCCTTCAAAAGCATTCGCGAAGCAGCGGCTCAGCTACATTAATAGAACATTAAGCCATTAACGTTGGATTAATGGTCATCAACACACATGGTAGCTATTTGCCTTGGTGCTTGGGTCAGTGACAGCCATCTGGGGTAAATCACAGGAGTTACGCCATGAATGCAGTAACAACAAAAACACACGACCACTCATCCGGTGCGCCGAACGTCAAAATCATTATCAATAAGGTAGGGATGGAAAGACCACGTGCTTGGCTAGCCGCAGGTATGGAAGATTTTCGTCGTGCGTCTGCTATTAGCCTCGCTTACGGCATGTTTTGGGTGGGGTTGAGTATTGCCATTACCCTTGGTGCTTACACGCTGGGTTACTGGTATTGGCTATTGCCAATGATTGCTGGCTTCATGTTTATCGGGCCACTGGTGGCCGTTGGTTCCTATGGCATTAGCCTTGCCCTTGAGCGCGGACGTACCCCGAACTTGGGCGATGCGTTTGGTAGCTGGCGGCCCCATGCTGGGCAACTTGCCATGATGGGCGTCATGATGATGATCTTCTTTCTCGCCTGGATACGCCTAGCCACGCTGCTGTTTGCGCTGTTCTTTGGATTTGAAGTGCCCAGCCCGGCAACGCTATACACTACGCTGGTAACCACGCAGGAAGGCCTGAGTATGCTGGCCGTTGGCACAGTGGCAGGTGGCATTCTTGCCTTTGGCGCTTTCGCCATTAGCGTGGTCGCTATTCCAACTCTGATGGATCAAGATCTGACGTTCATGGAAGGCATCGAGGCTAGCGTGCGCTGCGTGGCGCGTAACTTCCGGACCATGCTGTTATGGGCTGCTATTTTAACCGGCTGCGTCGTCGTTGGGGTGATGACCTTCTACATCGGTCTGGCCCTCATACTGCCCGTGCTTGGTCACGCTAGCTGGCATGCCTACGAAGAACTTGTTCGGTTCGAGCCGGTCGAGAAGCTGAGTACTTAACGACATCTTCGCTACATTTCTCATCGCTAAGTAAAAAAGTCGACATTCGACTGACCAATGAAAAGAGATGGCGTACCCTAACGCCATCTCTTTTTTTATTGCCTGGAGTGGCCGCTGCTGCGTCGTTTAGGCACTGCGATACGAGGAGTCGATGGTGAAAGCGTTGTTATTGGGGTGGACTATGCTGGCGTTCAGCATTCCCCATACGGGGCTAGCGGACGCGGCTGAGGCAGGCGTGGATAAATTGGCCGCTCCTGATGGGCCCGTCATCCTCAAAATAGATGGTGAAGTAACGGCAGCCAACGTCGAGGAAGAGGCCCATTTTGACCGTGAGATGTTGGGCGCGCTGCCGCAGCACGCTTTTACGACCGGTACACCGTGGACCGAGGGAGCGAGCCACTACCGCGGCCCGCTGATGCGCACACTGCTCGAGCATGCAGGGGCCGAAGGCAACACCATTAACGTAGCGGCCTTGAACGGTTATGAGGCCGAAATTCCTATTGAGGATTTTTACGACTACGACGTTATTTTGGCACTAGAGCGGGACGGGCAGGCCATTCCTATCCGCGAATATGGCCCACTATGGGTGCTATATCCATTCGACCATGATGAGGCGCTGTTGAGCGAGCGTATGCGTTTCAGGGCCGTATGGCAGGTCATGCACATCAATGTCCGTTAGTGAGTCCGCTCGGGCACCCCGCCTGCTACGCTACCCGCGCCGCCTCAAGCTGGTAGCGATTATCACCGTACTGCTGTTTGCGGCTGCGTTGGTGGTGGCTGGCCTTTCGGCATGGCGGCAGGATAATTTGACGCAGAGTTTGCGAGAGGACACCGCCTGGGTGGTCTATAAACTCGACCGCGATGCCGTGCAATTGCTCAATCATTTGTTGGCCGACACGCGGGGCCGACTATCGCCTGCCGCCCAGGATGCCCTCAATCTTCGCTTCGAATTGCTCTATAGCCGGATCACCCTGCTGCGAGAGGGAGAGATTAGTTCGCTATTGCAAAGTATCAGTGCAGCGAGCGAGCTATTGGATCAGATTCAGCAGCAGCTCGACACCCTCGATCCCATGTTCGAACCCCACGAGGACATGGATCGGCTGCCCGTCACGGCCTTGGAGAGCGAGCTTCAATCGCTTACCCGTTTGACCGAGCGCTTGGTGATTGCGATCAACGGTTATCTAGCGGAATCCGCCACCGAAGAGAGGGCGCTGCTAAGTACGCTCTATAAGCTGCTCATTTCGCTGCTGATTGGAATCAGCTTTGCCGTGTTGACGGTCATCGTCTTTTTGGTGCGTGAAATGCGCGAAAGCGCAGCGGCGCGTCGAGAACAAGAGCAGCTCAGTAAACAGCTCCAGGTCACAGCGAAGCAGGCCCAAGCGGCCAATCATGCAAAGTCAGACTTTCTCGCCATGGTCAGTCACGAAATTCGTACGCCGCTCAATGGTGTGATTGGCATGAGCGAGCTGCTGCGCGAGCCCGCCAGCCCCGCCCAGGTCGAAGACTATGCTCGCACTATTCACGATAGTGCCAATCAGTTACTGGCGATGATCAATGAGATTCTCGATTTTTCTAAAATCGAGGCCGGCCATTTGACCCTGGAGACGTCGCCTACGGCGCTGACGCCGCTAGTCGAAGGTGTCATGGCGCTATTCGAGCCAAGAGCGCAAGCAAAAGGGCTGCAACTATCGCTTCATGTGGACCCACTCGTGCCAGCATGGGTCATGATCGATGCGGGGCGTCTGCGACAGATACTGCTCAATCTCATTGCTAATGCGATCAAATTCACTGACTACGGCAGCGTCTCGGTACGTGTCTCCTCGACCGTCGGGCATTTGCTTTTTGATATCAGCGATACCGGTTGTGGTTTGAACAGTGAACAGCAAGAGACGCTCTTCGAACCCTTTCAGCAGGCGGATGAGAGCGTCGCGCGCCGCTACGGCGGCACCGGTTTGGGATTGGCAATCTGTAAACGGCTGAGCGAAGCCATGCAGGGACGTCTGGGTGTCGACAGCACGCCGGGTCTAGGCAGTACGTTTTGGTGCGAACTGCCATTAGTCGAGGCTTCTCCTGTCAGCTCCCCACTGCCCGTTGAGCCAGCGCGAGATTTTGACGGTATCTCGTTGCTGCTGGTCGAGGACAATGCGGTCAATCGCAAAGTCGCGGTGGGACTTTTGTCGCGACTTGGTTGCGAGGTGGTGTGCGCAGAAAACGGCCGCGAAGCCCTTGCCATGGTACGGCGCCAGCAGGTACATCTTATTTTTATGGACATACAGCTTCCTGATATCGACGGCGTGACGGTGACCCAGCGATTGCGTGAAATGGGCGGCTGGTGCAGCGAGGTGCCCATCGTGGCCATGACCGCAGGGGGGGCAGAGGATGATCGTCGCCGCTGTCTCGCTGCGGGTATGAATGACTACATCACCAAGCCGCTCTCGCTGTTGGCGCTGGGCAACGTGTTGGCGCTGCAGCTGTCAACGACACCAACACCGATGACTCCGATCCCTTCTGCGTTGCGTCAGGAAGAAGGTGACGCGGCCCTACTCAATGAAACGACGTTGGCCACTCTCGTCGGCTCGCTCGGGGCTGATAGTGTCGATCAACTGGCGGTGCTCTATCATCAGCAGGCGAGCGACTACATTGCCCAGCTTTCTGGCTACTTTGCTGCTGGGAGCACATCGAGTCGTGACCACTGGCGTCAGGTCGAGCGGCTAGCGCATCAACTGCGGGGCGAGTCAGTGAGCATGGGCGCAGAGCAGTTGGCTGCGCAAGCCAAGCGGTTGGAGAGCATGGCTGCGCTTGACGAGGCATCGCTCGAGGCGCTAACAGCGTGTTTTGACACGCTGCGTCACTGCGCTGCACGAACTTATGCCGCGCTGGAGAGATGGCGTCGTGACCACCCTCTTCACTAATCATGGTTTGAGTGCGGCCGCGAGCCGTGAGCCCAACCCTCAGGATGCTGCCCATGCGCTGGCTCTCGCGCTGTGTCACGAGCACGCCGGTTTCGTGCTGTTCTTTTGTAGCGCTGAGTATCCGTTGTCGCAGCTAGCGGACGCGCTTTGTCAGGCGTTTGGTGAGCTTCCAGTCAGTGGCTGTACGACGGCAGGTGAGCTGACGCCCGATGGCTACGATCGCGGCTCTATTGTCGCCATCTGTTTCGATAGACGCTTGTTTGCCGTCGAGACCGCGCTGATCGATGACCTCGAACACTTTGATTTGCCCACCGCTCAACCGCTGGTCGATGGGCTACTGGAGCGCTGTCGTCGGCAAGCCGTGGCACCGGTCAACGAGCACAGCTTTGCCCTGACGCTGCTGGATGGGCTATCCAGCCGTGAAGAGCAGGTGCTGGCAACGCTGGATGCGGCCTTGGGGCGCATCCCAAGCTTTGGCGGTTCCGCAGGGGACGATAACCACTTAACCCATACCCATGTATACGCCAACGGGCGCTTCCATACCCGTGCGGCGGTGGTGGTCATGATGAATACTCGGCTACCGTTTGAAGTATTCTCCACCCACCACCTTGAGCCACTTGAGCACAAGTTGGTGGTCACCGCTGCGGATCGTGAGCGCCGCCGCGTGCTGGAGCTTAACGGTGTCCCCGCGGCCGAACTGTATGCCGCGCTGGTGGGCTGTTCGGTTGAGGCGCTTGCGCCTCCCATTTTTGCCCAGCACCCGCTGGCGGTACACCTGGGCGGCCAGCACTATATTCGCTCGATTCAACGGGTTAATGATGACGGCAGCCTGAGCTTCTACTGCGCGGTGGAAAACGGCATTGTGCTGACTGCCATGCAGCCCACGCCGCTGCTCACCGATTTAGCCCATATGCTGCAGCGAGTGGAAGCCCGCTTAGGCGAGCCCGCTGCGATTATTGGCTGCGACTGCTTTTTGCGACGGATGGCGCTGGAGTCGTTGGGGCAACTTGACCAGGCATCGACGCTGCTGCGCCAAGCCCGTGTCGTGGGATTTAATACCTACGGCGAGCAGCACCACGGCATGCATGTGAACCAGACGTTTACGGGGGTGGCCTTTGGCGCTCTTCCAACTCCCTGATTCGCAACAAGGCGATGATATTGCGGCCCTGCGTGAAGAGAACCACCGACTACGCAAAGTGTGTACGGCGTTAATGGAGCGAGTGGAATCCGGCGGTAGCCCTAATGGCGCGCCCTATGCAGCCTTTGAGCGCTCGGTGCTGCTTGCCGAACAGGTGCGCGAGCGCACCGACGCGCTGCACCGCACGTTGGATGAACTAAGCCAGGTCAATGCTCGTTTGCTGGCAGCCAACGCTGAAGCCCACGCGGCTAACGTCTCTAAAACCAAGTTTTTGGCCGCCGTTAGCCATGACCTTTTACAACCGCTCAATGCGGCACGGCTGTTTGCCAGCGCCCTGGAAACCCATGCACTACCTGAGTCCTCCCAGGCGCTTGTCGGCCATATCGGGCGCTCGCTGAAAGATGTCGAGGGCTTGCTTGGGACGCTGGTGGATATTTCCCGCTTAGATGCCGGAGTGCTTCATGCCGATAAAGCTCCCTTTGCCGTAAGTACGCTGCTGGATGCGCTGGCGGAGGAGTATCGCCAAGTGGCAGGGGTACGCGGGCTCACCCTTCACTATGTACCTTCGCGGGTGTGGGTGGAGTCCGATTTAGCGCTGCTGGCGCGGGTGGTGCGTAATTTCCTTAGCAATGCGGTGCGCTACACCGAGCACGGCCACCTGCTGTTAGGCTGCCGCCGCCGGGCCGATGGCCTGGAGATTATGGTGGGTGATACTGGCCCCGGTATTCCAGAGCCCCAGCGCAAAGCCATTTTTCTGGAGTTTCGTCGCGCCAGCCAGCCACAGGCCAACCACAGTCGCGGCCTGGGGCTGGGTCTAGCCATTGTCGATCGTATTAGTACCATGTTGGATCACCCCGTCACACTGGCATCACGGCTAGGTCATGGCTCGCTGTTCTCTATTTTGGTGCCCTACGCAGCCTCTTGCGGCGCGTTAGAAGGCGCATCCAGCCCGGTGCCATCCGCGCAGTGGGGCGATGACCCGCTGCAGGGCTGTGTGGTGTGGGTGGTGGATGATGACCCCGCCATTACCGAAGGGATGCAGGCGCTGCTGGGCAGTTGGGGGTGTCGGGTACGGGCAGCGGCGACGGTGAGCGCGCTGGAAGCGGCTAGCGACGGCGAGCGCCCGGCGGTGCTGCTGGTGGATTACCATTTAGGGGAGCACCGTGAGAACGGCATCGACTTAGCTACTCGGCTGCGCCGCCGCTATCCTGGGTTAGCCACAGTGGTAATTACCGCCAACCATGAAGCTTCGTTAAAGCGGGCCACCCGAGAGGCGGGAATGCACTGCTTGTTAAAACCGCTTAAACCACTGCGCTTGAAGATGCTGTTAGGTACGCTGTTAGAGGGCCGTTAACGCGCCATTCGCTTGGCGATGTAGCCGTTTAAATCCTCCTCTCCGGCCATCACAATGGCGTGTACCCGGCTGGTGGCGCCCAGTTTTCGCAAAATAGCCGATACATGGGTCTTTACCGTGGTTTCAGCAATGTCCAGTTCTCGGGCAATCTGCTTGTTGGACATTCCCTGACTCATACAGCCCAACACGTCTAGCTGTTTGTCGGTGAGCCGGGGCAGGCGGCTCGGTTTATCCTCCGAATCTTCGCCTGCTGCCGCAGGTATTGCTCGGGGAGGAGGGCGTCGCATGATATCGGCGGGCAGGTAGAGTTGGCCCTGGAGAATTTGCTGTAGCGCGCTAAGAAGCTGCTCCCTTGGCGTTGATTTTGGAATATAGCCCACGGCCCCCAGAGTAATCGCATCCAGCACCAGCTGGCGCTCTTGATGGGCTGACACGATGGCAACGGGCAGCCCGGGGAAGGTCTCCCGTAGGGTTTTCAGCCCCTCTAACCCATCGGCATCCGGCAGGCTTAAATCTAAGAGCAGCAGGTCTAACCCTTCCAAGGCTTCAATGTGTGCCATGGCCCCCGCTAGGCTGTCGGTTTCCAGCAGTTGGGCATCGGTGAATCCGCTGCTGATCACCGCGTGCAGCGCATCGCGGAACAGCGGATGATCATCTGCGACTAACAGCGAGTACATGGCGTCTCCTTCCAAGGGATGAGGGTGCGTCCTGCCATCGGGCTATATCGAGAATGGCGGGAATGACCAACACTGGGTAGGCACCTTTTAATAATCATAATACTCAGGAGCAGTACCATGATCTACGCCAACCCAGGTGAAGCGGGCTCTGTTGTTTCGTTTGAGAAACGCTATGGTAACTACATTGGCGGTGAGTTTGTTCCCCCAGTGAAGGGCCAATACTTCGACAACATTAGCCCAGTTAATGGCAAAGTGTTCTGTGAAATTCCCCGCTCTAGCGCTGAAGATATCGAAAAAGCGCTGGATGCCGCCCATAAAGCCGCTCCGGCGTGGGGCAAGACCTCGGTACAAGAGCGCAGTAACATCCTGCTCAAAATCGCCGACCGTCTCGAGCAAAACCTCGAAATGCTGGCCGTGGCCGAAACGTGGGACAACGGCAAAGCGGTGCGTGAAACCCTCAATGCGGACATTCCGCTGGCTGTTGACCACTTCCGCTACTTTGCAGGCTGCCTGCGCTCCCAAGAGGGCACCGCCGCTGATATTGATGCCAACACGGTGGCGTACCACTTCCACGAGCCGTTGGGCGTGGTAGGGCAAATTATTCCGTGGAACTTCCCGATTCTGATGGCGGCTTGGAAACTAGGCCCAGCACTAGCGGCGGGTAACTGCGTGGTGCTGAAGCCTGCCGAACAAACCCCAGCGTCCATTCTAAAAGTAGCAGAGCTGATTGGTGACCTGCTGCCCCCCGGCGTACTCAATATCGTTAATGGCTTCGGTGCGGAAGCAGGCCAAGCGCTGGCGACCAGCAAGCGCATCGCCAAGATTGCCTTTACCGGTTCGACGCCGGTGGGCTCGCATATTCTGAAGTGCGCGGCAGATAACATTATTCCTTCCACGGTAGAGTTGGGCGGTAAGTCCCCCAATATCTACTTTGCCGATATTATGAACGCCGAGCCGACGTTTATTGATAAGGCGGTAGAGGGGCTGGTGCTGGCCTTCTTTAACCAGGGCGAAGTGTGCACCTGCCCGTCGCGGGCGCTGATTCAAGAGAGCATGTACGACGAGTTCATGGCGAAAGTCATTGAGCGCACCAAGACCATCAAACGGGGTAACCCGCTGGATACCGACGTCCAGGTGGGCGCTCAGGCATCCCAAGAGCAGTTCGATAAGATTATGTCGTACATGGATATCGCTCGGGATGAAGGCGCTGAATTCCTTACCGGTGGCGACAAAGAAACGCTGGATGAAAGCATTAACAGCGGTTACTACATTCAGCCGACGCTGCTGAAAGGTAACAACCAGATGCGCGTGTTCCAAGAAGAGATCTTCGGCCCGGTAGTGGCGGTGACCACCTTTAAAGACGAAGAGGAAGCGCTGGCGATTGCCAACGACACCGAGTTTGGCTTGGGCGCGGGCGTGTGGAGCCGCGATATTAACGTGGCCTTCCGCATGGGGCGTGGTATTCAAGCGGGTCGCGTCTGGACAAACTGCTATCACCAGTACCCCGCCCACGTAGCCTTCGGCGGCTACAAGAAGTCAGGCGTTGGTCGTGAAACCCATAAAATGGCGCTTGGGCATTACCAGCAAACCAAAAGCCTGCTGGTCAGCTACGATATCAATCCGCTTGGGTTCTTCTAAACGTTTGTTATGTCGTCCCATCGCCCGGCCTAGGCCGGGCGATGCTGCACATCCTCTGGCGCTAACTCTACGGATAAGAGCAGCTTAGAACTGCCGTTAACCATTATTAGGAGTCGAATCATGGATAATACAATGCGGGCGGCCGTCGTGCGCGAGTTCGGACAGCCGTTAGTCATAGAAGAAGTCGATGTTCCACGCCCAAAGCAGGGGGAGGTATTGATGAAGGTGGCGGCCTCGGGGGTCTGCCATACGGATCTACACGCAGTGCACGGCGACTGGCCAGTCAAACCTTCACCTCCCTTTATTCCAGGGCATGAAGGCGTTGGGCATGTTGTGGCGGTCGGGGCCGGTGTCTCCCATGTCAAAGAGGGCGACCGTATTGGTGTTCCTTGGCTCTACTCGGCCTGCGGTTTTTGCGAACACTGCTTAGGCGGCTGGGAAACCTTATGTGAGTCCCAGCAAAATACCGGTTACAGCGTTAATGGTGGGTTTGCCGACTATACCTTGGCCGATGCGGGGTATGTGGGTCGGCTGCCGGATAACGTTGGCTTTGTCGAGCTGGCTCCGGTGCTGTGTGCCGGCGTAACGGTTTATAAAGGTTTAAAAATGACCGATACCCGCCCCGGCCAATGGGTGGTGATTTCGGGCATTGGTGGCCTTGGCCACATGGCAGTGCAGTATGCCAAAGCCATGGGGCTTAACGTGGCGGCTGTCGATATTGATGACGGCAAGCTGGCGCTGGCTGAGCGCTTGGGCGCGACGGTTACGGTAAACGCCATGAAAACCGACCCCGCGGCATACCTTAAAAAGACCATTGGCGGTGCCCATGGTGCGCTGGTCACCGCAGTGTCGCCGAAGGCCTTCGATCAGGCGCAAAATATGCTGCGCCGTGGCGGTACGCTGGTACTTAATGGCTTACCGCCAGGGGATTTTCCACTGCCCATCTTTAGCACCGTGCTCAATGGGATCACTATTCGTGGCTCGATTGTCGGTACGCGTAGCGACCTTCAGGAAGCGCTCGATTTTGCGGCGGAAGGTAAAGTGGAAGCCACCGTCGCAACGGATACACTGGACAATATCAACGATGTTTTTCAGCGCATGATAGACGGTAAAATCGAAGGGCGTATTGTGCTAGACATGGCGGGTTAAACGCCCAGAGCGCATAAAAAATCCCGGCCGCGTGGCCGGGATTCTTCGTTTTACGCGTTGTACGTAAAGCGCTACTTACATCTGCGCATCTTCAGGCGGTTCGCCGATGGTGCCAGGCATTGCCTGCGCATGACCACCCGCCAGAGCAAGGAATTGTAGGTGGCGCTCGTACTCTGCCACGAGATCACCGATCACCTGACCACGGGTGTAGCCGTTGAGGTCTTTATCCTGGCCACCTTCGGCAAGGTACACATCTAAACGCACGTAGAAATCATCGTCCGCGGGAATGAAGTTCGGTGTACGCATACGATGCGGGCATACCTGATAGACAAAGCTGGTGGCGTCGCCAAAGTCGACCTGCAGCATTAGGTTGGGTAGGGATTCACCCTCAACCTGCTCTTCAGTGACGTTAGCGGTTTGGCCACGGCTCTCAAGCTCTTGGGCAAACTGGGTCATCGCGGGGCGAATCGAGTGCTCAATGGTCGCGGCGGCACCTGCGCGGTTAGAGGTATCCAGCGCGCGGTCCAAACGCTCACGCCAGTCGCCGCCGGGGGCACCGCCTGCAATCATACGGCGAGCGTCGGCTTTGCTGCCTTCCAGCTTCAGCGCTTTATAGGTGCCCACCATAATGGCGAAGATCACCACCGAGAAGGGCAGCGCCGTAATCACGACTGCGCTTTGTAGCGCGTTTAAGCCACCCGCCATCAGCAAGGCCACGGTAATCAGGCCAATCACTGCCGACCAGAAGATACGCAGCCTCACCGGCGCATCGTGGTTCACGTCGCTTAAAATCGAGGTGAAATTAGCCAGTACCAGCGCGCCAGAGTCCGCTGAGGTAATGAAGAACACGATACCCAGAACGGTCACGACGGCGGCGGTAATGCCCACATAGGGGTAGTACTCAAGCAGCGTATACAGCGTGGTTTGCGGCGAGTTCAGCGCCTGCTCACCCAGTTCGACAACGCCCTGATTGGCCACCAGCTCGATGCCGCTATTACCGAAAATGGACATCCATACCATCATGAACGAGAGCGGAATGAACAGAGCGCCAGCCACGAATTGGCGAATGGTACGGCCGCGCGAGATGCGCGCCAGAAACAGCCCGACGAAAGGCGTCCAGGCGATCCACCAGCCCCAGAAGAAGATGGTCCACCACATCTTCCACTCCTGGGCACCTTCATCGGCAAAGGCGTAAGTATCGAAGCTGGCAGCAACGAAGCCTGAGAGGTAGTCGCCTGCGTTGTTGACCACTTTATCCAGCAGTACAAGAGTATCGCCAGAGAACAGCACAAACAGCATCAGCGCCAGGGCCAGCAGCATGTTGAACTCGGAGAGGCGACGGATACCTTTCTCAACGCCAGTCACCACCGAAATGGTTGCTAGAACAACTACCAGCGCAATCAGAACTACCTGGACCGTCAGGGTTTCCGGCACGTCGAACATATAGTTCAAGCCGTAGTTAAGCTGAATCACCCCAATACCGAGACTGGTGGCGATACCGAACACGGTAGAAATCACCGCCGTAATATCGACCGCGTTACCAATCGGGCCGTGAATGCGCTTGCCCAGCAGTGGGTAAAGCGCGCTACGAATAGCCAGCGGCAAGCGATGGCGGTAGCTGAAATAAGCCAGCGCCATGCCCGTCAGCACGTACAGTCCCCAGCCGGAAAGGCCCCAGTGCAGATAGGTTTGCACGACGGCGTTGCGCATGGCCTCTTGGCTTTCAGGCGTTAAGTCGGGCGGTGCCAAGTAGTGGGCAACCGGCTCGGCTACGCTGAAAAACAACAGGTCAATACCAATGCCAGCAGCAAACAGCATGGCTGACCACGACAGCAACGAAAACTCAGGGCGGGAGTGGTCGGGCCCAAGTCGAATACTGCCAAAGCGCGACATACCGATGAACACCACAAACACGAGGTAGGCCACGATCGCTAGCATGTAGTACCAGCCAAACGTTTTGCTTACCCAGGCAAGGCCCGCATCAAAAAAGGCACCTGCTTGTTCGGTGAACAGCATCGTCACGATAAGAAACACGAGAATCCCCGCGACGCTGCCGTGGAAAACCACGGGGTTTAGGCGGTCTCGTGAGGGGAGAACGGGGTTGTCTTTCGCCATGGAGGCGGACTCCTGTTGTTAAGACAAAGATGAGTGATACGTTATTTTTGAATGAACGTTCAAATAAAATACGCGGTTTAGGCATTCACTTCAAGCCAATGGCTAACGCATCAGGGCGGTAAAAAAGATGCCAACAGGCGTATAGAAACAAACACGCCCAGCTAGGCTGGGCGTGTAGGGTGGGTTTGACGCTAAATAAACGCTTACTCGGTAGCCGTTTCCTCGGCATCCATTTCCTGGGCCGAGTCACCGTGATGGTCGCGCTTACCGTGTCCACGTTCGTGGCGGTGCTCAGCATGCATCTCGTGCATAGCGTCACGCAGTGCCTGCTGCTCTTCTTCCGATAAAATCTCAGCGACACGGGCTTGATGCTCTTCACGCAGGGCAAGCACGGCTTCGCGGTGCTCAGCGTGTGCTTCATTAAGCGCCGTTTGCTGCTCTTCACTTAGTTCTGCGCGTTGATAGACTTCTTGGCGACGCTCTTCCATGCGCTCCATCATCGCTTCCCGGTCCATGCCACGGCCTTCATGGTTGTCTGCCTGGGCGGTAAAGGCCAGCGGTGTAAGGGCAACGGCGAGCAGGGCAGGAGCAAATAGCTGACGTAGTGACATCTTCATGGCATACCTCGTTTCTAATGAATACATGGTAATTTGACGATGTCAGTATTAACGGGCTTGGTGTAAATCGTTTGCACAAAGTGTGCAACAACCATGACCTTCTCAATAGCAGTAGTGGTTCATCCTTCCGGCTGATACTTATAACCCACTCCGTAAACCGAGCGAATGATCTCTTGGTCGGGTAGGGCTTCGGTGATTTTTTTGCGCAGCTTCTTAATATGGCTATCCACCGTGCGCTCGGAAACGATGCGGTTATCACGGTACATATGATCCATCAACTGCTCGCGGCTGAAAATGCGTCCTGGAGACTGCATCATCACGCGCAGCAACTGAAACTCGACCGCTGTTAAGCCTAAATCTTGGCCGTCGGCCAGTGCCTGCCAGCCCTCTTCATCTAGCGTGATGGGCGCTTTGGGGGCGGTGGTGGGTGCTGCCTGTGCAGCGGCATGACTGCGGCGTAGCACGGCCTTAACACGTGCCACTACTTCACGAGGGCTGAAAGGTTTGCAGATGTAATCATCTGCGCCTAACTCTAGCCCCAGCAGCCGGTCTACCTCTTCTACCTTGGCGGTGACCATGATAATGGGGAGCTTGGGCCACTGTTCACGGATTTCCCGGCACAGCGTCAGGCCATCTTTGCCCGGTAGCATAACATCCAGCAGCACCAGTTCAGGCGAATGCTGAGTGAGCCAGGGGATCACCTCATTGCCGTGGCTGATAATGCTGGGCGCAAAATGATTGCTTTGTAAGTAATCGGCCATGAGGCGGGCGATTTTGGGCTCATCCTCAACGATCAGCAGGGAAGCGTCTTGGGGTAAACCATCTTGAGGTAATGCGTCGGGATGTGAATCACTCTGAGACATAGTCAGCTCGCTTATGGTCGTTTAAGAGGCGGTTAACAGTGGCAACCGTAGGGTCCAAGTTAAGCCACCCAGCGCCGAGGCGCTGGGTGTGAGCGTGCCGCCATGAGCCGTTACCAGCGCGCTGGCAATAGAAAGCCCCAGGCCGCTGCCACCGCTGGCGCGGTTGCGCGAACCCTCCACCCGGTAGAGCCGCTCGGTTAAACGTGACAGCTCCTCTTCAGGAACTCCGGGGGCACTATCTTGCCAGGTAATCACCGCGTCGCCCCGTTCGCAGATAAGGGAAACACTTAGCTTTCCAGGCGGCTGGGTGTAGGCACAGCTATTATCCAGCAGGTTGCTCCACAGCTGGCGTAGTCGTTGGGCATCGCCACGAATCATCACATCATCGGCCAGGGCCGTGGTGAGGGTCAGGCCGCTCTCTTCCAGCCAGCGGTCGGCGTCGTTCAGGCGGCTTTCCAGGCTTTCGCTGAGATTCATGGGGGCAAGCTGGATATCCAGCGCGCCCGCATCGCTTTGGGAGAGCAGGCGTAAATCGGCTACTAAGCGCTCTAGCTGAGCCACTTCCTGAGCCAGCGAACTTAAGTTTTCCTGGTTCAGCGGGCGGATGCCGTCCTGCATGGCTTCAATTTCACCCCGCAGCACGGCCAGTGGGGTGCGCAGCTCATGGGCGGTGTCCGAGACCCAGCGGGCGCGGGCTTCACGGCTGGCTTCAAGCGTGGCGGCCAGCACGTTGAAATCTCGGGCAAGGCGGGAAAGCTCATCTTTACCACGCTCTGGCAGGCGGGTGTGGTAGTCGCCTTCGGTTAAGCGCAGCGTAGCCCCGGCCAGGGCGCGGGTGCGCCGACCCAGCCACCAGGAGAGCCCGCCTGCCAGCAGCAGCGAGGCCAGCCCTAGCGAGATCACGATTAGCACTAGGTTACGCTGCTGGCGCTCCAGAAAGCGGCTCTCCATGCGCTCCATCATCTCCTGCGGCGGGCGAAAACCCAGCGCGCCAATCGCTTCTCGCTGGCCGCTTGGGGTCATATCGCTATACAGCGTTAGCCAGCGCCAGCCCATTGAGCCACGCGGTGCATCCGCAGGTGGTACAACATAATCCCCTTTGCTATCGCGCAGAGCAAAATCCTCAGCTTCGCCGAGAGGCGATGGACGGTCACGATGCTCCTGACCGAGTTCAAAGCGCACAATATAGGGCCAGCGATCAGGCGACGCTTCTAACCAAGCCCAGTCGCCCTGGGTTTCCCAGCGGGTAATCAACCCATCGGCAAGCAGCGTGGCCCGCCGCTCCTGGGCTTGATTGAGATACTCAAGAAAGCCGCGGTCGATGCTGTAAGAGACCGCCAGAAACACGCTCGCCGCGATGGCCACGTTAACGCTTAAAATTGCCACAAACAGCTTTAGCCCCAGCCGTGAGGGCCGCCACTGACGCAGTCGGGTCCATCTACTCATTAGTTTATGCCCTGCTGGCTAGGCTGGCGCGGGGCGCTTAACCGTTCACGTAGGTTTTCCAGCCCTAAATAGAGGCAGGGCACTACCAGCAGCAGAATCAGGGTGGCGAAGAGCATGCCAAAGCCTAGCGAAATCGCCATGGGGATCATAAAGCGTGCCTGGCGTGAGGTTTCCAGAATCATCGGCGCAAGCCCCAGGAATGTGGTCAGCGTGGTCATCATAATCGGCCGCAAGCGTCGGGTGGCGGCGGCCACAATCGCTTCGCGAGGCGCCATGCCTTCCCGTCGCTTACGGTTAGCGTAGTCGATCAACACCAACGCATCGTTAATCACCACGCCGGAGAGCGCTAGCATACCTAATAGGCTGATGATCGACAGCCCAAAGCCCATCAGCATATGCCCGCCCACGGCACCGACGATACCAAACGGAATTGCGGCCATCACCAACAGCGGCTGTAGGTAGCTTCTGAACGGAATAGCGAGCAGCGCATAGAGGGCGGCTAACATCAGCCACATGGCGTTACGCAGGGTGGCGAGGTTGTCGGCGGTATCCTGTTGGCGGCCGCCCATGCTCACTTCAAGCCCTGGCCAGGTGTTGCTGAGCGTGGGGAAGACCTCTTCTTGAAGGGTGGCGAGCACTTGGTTAATCGCTTGGTCGCCCTCTGAATCGGCAGTGACGGTGATAATCCGCCGCCCATCGATACGCTGCAGGCTGCTAGAGGCTTGGCTCAGAGTGATATCCGCGACTCTAGAGAGCGGCACGCTCATCCCGTCGGGGGTTCTGACCGGTAGGCGGTACAGCTCGCTAAGGCTGTTGCGCGACTGCTCTGGCAAGCGCACTTCCACGCTCACCTCCTGGCGGCCGATGAACTGCTCCACCGCCGTGGCTCCTTGCAGCGGGCCGCGCAGCGCCTGGGCGAGGTCGCTGCCGGTTAGCCCGAGTGAACGACCTTCGGCGGAGAGACGCATCTCTAGCTGTGGCTTGCCATCGCCCAGGCCGCTGTCGATATCGGTTAAGCCATACTCTGCCAACCGTTCTGCCAAACCTGCGGCGGCGTCTTCTAGTACTTGGGTATTGGGGTGGGAGAGTCGCAGGCTCAGCGCCGCCCCGCTACCGGGGCCGCCAAAGTCAGATTCAAAGCGCACTGACTGCGCGCCTAACAGATCCCCAGTGAGATCCCGCCACTCCTGGGCAATGCGAGAAGGAGGCCAGGCATCCAGGCTTTCCGGCGCGATATCCAAACGCACTTCCAGGCTTTCGCCATCTAGGCTACTGCGGGTGCTGTTGAAGGTGAGCGTCTCTTCCTGCTCGCTGAGCTGTGCGGCGGCATCGAGGAGCTGTTGGCTTAGCTCGCGACTTACACTGATATGGCTGCCAATCGGCAAGGTGACGGTGGCTTGCACCTGATCAGACTCGACCCGAGGCATCAGAGAAAAACCTAACCGCCCGCTCATCGCCCAGGCCATGGTCACGCAGAGAATGGCGACGCCAATAGAGACCGTGAGCAGGCGCTGATTGAGCGCGCGCTGTAACAGAGGCTCAAACTGTTGATAGGTGAAGTGATGCAAACCGCGCTGCATACTGAGTCGCACCGCTTCGATGGGCCGCTGCCACGCGGGCGTTTGGCGGGGCTTGCTGGCGTGGGCCAAGTGGGCGGGCAGAATAAACAGCGCTTCCACTAGCGAGATAATAAACACGGTAATCACCACCACCGGCACGGTGGCAAAAATCAGCCCCAGAAATCCCGGCAGGAACAAGAGCGGTAGAAACGCGACGATATTGGAGAGGATGGCAAAGGTCAGCGGAGTGGCAATTTCTTGAGCGCCTTTAACCGCCGCATCTCGCAGCGAGTAGCCCTGCTCTCGGTAACTGTAGATGTTTTCGCCCACCATGATGGCGTCATCCACCACGATGCCGAGGGCGATGATAAAGGCGAACATCGACATCATATTGAGCGACACGCCGACCCAGGGTAGAAACAGCATGGCCCCTAAAAACGCCGTGGGAATGCCTAGCGTGACCCAAAAGGCCAGCCGCGCCTCTAAAAACAGCGCCATCAAAATCAGTACCAGCGCTAGCCCCATCCAGGCGTTTTTCAGCAGCAGGCTGAGGCGGTCTTCGTAAACTTCCGAGCTATCCCGTGAAACGTCCAGGCTGACGCCATCGGGCAGGTTGGCTTGCAGCCGCTCTAACTCACCGTAAACCGCATTAGAAATACTCGTGGGCGTTTGGTCGCCGATTTGATACACATCTACCGATAGCCCTGGCTGACCGTTGTAAAACTCCTCCCGGTCGGTTTCGGCAAAGCCTTCGCTCACTCTGGCGATATCGCCGAGCATAACGGGCGCACCCTGGGCGGTGGTTAAGATGGGCAGTTCGGCAAACTCCTCGGCGCTGTTGCGCCGCCCCTGGTAGCGAATCAGCCACTCACCCGCGTCGGTTGTGAGCTGGCCGCTGGCAAGGTCCAGCGCTTCCTCGGCGATGCGGCTCGCCAACTGCTGATGATCCAACCCGTAGCGCTCGATGGCCTCGTCATCCAAATGAACCTGGATTTCCCGTTCGCGGTTGCCGGAAAGCTCGGCGCGGGAAATACCGCTGGTGGCCTGCAGCTCGGCGCGTACGTTCTCGGCCGCATCGTGGAGCGCGGCCAAGCCCACGTTGCCATACACCTGAAGGCTGACCACGCTGCGCGAGCGGCCTGCCAGGGTGAAGCGGGGCGGGTCGGCGGCGGCGGGCAGGGTGGTGATGGCGTTCACGGATTGCTGAATATCCTGATACGCCCGCATCACGTCCACGCCATCAATCAGCGTGGCGCTGACCACCCCGCTGCCTTCGCTGGCGCTGGCGGTCAGTTCATCGATGCCTTCCACATCGGCAATCGCGGCCTCGACCGGCAGCAGCAAACTCTGCTCGACGTCCTCTGGCGTAGCGCCCGGATAGCTGATGGTGACCTGGACGATTTCCGTCTCGAATTCGGGAAACACCTCTTTTTTGATCGCCAGTGAGGCCATTAACCCGCCGACGATAAACAGTACCATCATCAGGTTGGGGGCGACGCCGTGATCGACCATCCACGCCAGCGGGCCTTTACGCATCATTGAGCCGCTCCCTCATCCTGAGCGGGGGTATCGCCACGCTGGCGAATCCGCACTTCCTGGCCCTCTCGGGGTTGGGCCAGCCCGGCTGTCACTACCCGCTGACCGGGCTCCAGGCCGCTGCGTATCAGCACTTCTTCCTGGCCGCGATAGGCGAGTGTGACCTGGGTACTCTGCAGGCGATTCTCGTCATCCACCCACCACACCTGCTCGCCGGGGCGTAGTGCGGCTGAGGGCAGCGCAATCAAGGGCTCTTCGGCGGTGGTATGAAACGCCACGCGCAGCACATCTCCCAAGCGCAGGGCGGGGCCGTCCTGGTTGAGCGCCAGCGGATCATCCACGGCAATCAACAGCTGGGCCTGCAGGCCGTTCTCTTCGAGGTTGGGCAGAATAGAGAGCAAGGTGCCTTCCCGAGAGGCACCTTCTGGCCAGCCTTGGCTGGTCAGCGTGACGCTCCCCCCCGGCGAGAGCCAATCCAGCGTTTCGCCCGGCAGCGAGGCGCGCACCCAGAACTGCTCGACGCCGACCAAACTCACCACGGCGGTGCCTTGGCTCAGCAGGCTGCCAGCGCCCACCAAACGCTCTTGCACCATGGCGCGCCACGGGGCGGTTAAGGTCGCACGCTCTAGGTTGAGCGCCGCTTGGTCACGCACCACGCGGGCTTGGGTCAGTTGAGCCTGGGCCTGACGGAGCTGTGGTTCACGCAGCACCAGCGCGCGGCGTTCGGCGCTGAGCTGGCGGCCAAAGGATTCGTACTCGCTGCGCGCGCGCTGCTGCTCGGCCTGCTCTAAGGCGAGCTGCGCCTGGGCATTCGCCAACTGGGCGTCGGCGTCTTCTAGCGTTAAGCGCAGGTCGGCTTGGTCGATGTGGGCCACAGGCTCCCCTTGCTCCACGACTCGCCCAGGCAGCACGCCATCGCCAAAGCGCTCTAGCTGGCCCGCTACGCGGCTGGCAAGCTCGGTGGATTTTTCTGCCTCAACGCGGCCAAAGCCGTTCAGCGTGGGTGACTGCACCTGCTGTTCCGTGGTGATGACATCGACCACGGGCGGCGTTGGCGGAGGCGGCGGGCGGCGCTCGACCCGTGGCGGCTGGCTAACGATCCACCAAGCGAGAGCTAAACCACCGGCAAACACCAATAGCGCTGCCAGTGCACCGAAGCCGATGCGACCTTGCTGAGAAAAAGCGTAAGAGCGAGAGGGGGGCATGGACGGGTGTTATCCGTTGGCTGAGAGCAAAAATTCCAGAAAAGAGTGCGTATCATGCTAGCATCACCGATTGCCACGCAGCGATTAGGTAAGCTTTGTGCAAAAAGTGTGCAACCCGACGTGACGGGGCTTTTTTGCACCAAACGCTGACGCAGCAAGTAATAGCTGCCATCATTCATGTGAAAAGCCATAGACTCCCTGGTCTGTATGACGTTATGAAAAACACCGCCACCCGCGACAAACTCATTGATTCTGGTGCCGAGCTGATTGCCCAGCAGGGCTATAATGCGACGGGTATCAATGCTGTATTAAAAACCTGCGGTGTCCCCAAAGGCTCGTTCTACCACTACTTTTCCAGCAAAGAAGACTTCGGTTTGGCGGTCATCGAGCGCTTTGCCGACGATTACGATGCGTCGTTAGCGGCGCTGCTGGAAGACCCCGCCCTGCCGCCCCTGGAGCGTTTGCGCCGCTACTTTGCCACCGGGCGCGCCCATATGCTCGACTGCGATCACACCACCGGCTGCTTGATCGGTAATCTCGGTCAGGAGCTTTCCGGCCAGAGTGATACCTTCCGTGATGCCCTGAATTTGGTGTTTCAGCGTTGGGAAAAACGCTTTGTGGCCTGCTTGAGCCAAGCCCAAGCCGACGGCACGATCAATGCCGCCATCCCGCCTGAGGCGCTGGCCAGCTTTATTCTCTCCGGATGGGAAGGGGCGATTCTGCGGGCTAAAACACTCAAATCTCTGGCCCCTATGGAACACTTCGAGGCCATTTTGTTCGATCAAGTGCTGGTGCCACGCTAGCAGGCGATACATCAATGGCGAGCGCGGAAGTGGTAATCACCGCTAGACACGTCGTTGTTCACGGCGGCGAGCAGCGAGGTGCTCGCGGTGTCGGCATTGAGCTGGCCGGTTTGTACCAGCGCCCGAAAATCGTGGTGGGGCAGGGCAATGTCGTCCGGCGTGACGCCAAAAAAGTGGCAAATACGCTGGAGCGCGGCATGGCTGGGGTAGTAGCGTCCGCTGAGGTGGCGGTTGAACTGCGCCCGGTTGATGGGCAGGCGAAGGCACACGTCGGCAATAGAGGGGTAGTAGCTGCACAGCAGGCGCAAATTGGCCACAAATTCATCGTGCATAGGCGTGACTCTTGGGCGGTGGCGGCTAATGTGCCGCCTTGCGCCCAAGAGTGCAACGGCTCGCCCCTCACACCTGCTTAAAATAAGCGGTGCACGTGGTTAGAAGCCCTCTAATACCAGCTTACCCACAGTACGATTGCTCTCGATCAGCGCGTGAGCGCGCGTTAGGTTATCGGCATTGATAGGGCCGAGCACTTCGCCCAGCGTCGTGGTTAAACGGCCGCTATCCACCATGGCGGCGACTTCGCTCAATAGGTCGTGCTGCTTGGCAATGTCCTCGGTGGTAAACAGCGGCCGCGTGAACATCAGCTCCCAGTGCAGTGACAGGCTCTTGAGCTTGAGTTTGCGCACGTCGATCAGCTCCGGGTCATCGATCAGCGCCAGCTTGCCCTGGGGTTTTAGAGCATTGATGATCGCCTCAAAGTGGTGGTCGGTTTGGTTCAGGCTGATCACCATATCCACCTGCTCGTAGCCTGCGGCGTTGAGCGCTTCATCCAGCGGTTGGTGGTGGTCGATCACCGCATCGGCGCCGAGCGACGTGATCCAGGCTTGGCTTTCCGGGCGAGAGGCTGTCCCAATCACGGTGATATCGGTGAGCTGCTTGGCGAGC
>Ga0256829_1000204_pt1 | contig 71699 bp, 64 predicted proteins | sample 131447metaG_FD_185979 | JGI IMG/M metagenome (GOLD analysis project Ga0256829, IMG submission 185979) | Hydrothermal vent microbial communities from Lau Basin, Pacific Ocean - 131-447 | ecosystem: Environmental > Aquatic > Marine > Hydrothermal vents | place: Pacific Ocean: Lau Basin | collected...
CAACACGTCAACTATTCCCATAACTGAGCTGGCGAGAACTTCTGGAAAAGCTGAAAGGTTCATAGGTTTCCATTTTTCTAATCCACCCGTCCTGATGCCTGTTGTGGAGATCATCATGGGTAAAGACACCTCAGAAGACACATTGATCACCGCTCAAGAACTTGTAAGTTCCACCGGTAAGGAGAGTGTTGTTGTAAAGAAAGACGTACCTGGATTCCTCATAAATAGACTCAATGAGAGGGTTATCACGGAAGCGATAACAATTCTGCAGGAGGGGCATAAAAAGGAATCTCTGGATTCCATGGCAAGATTCAGACTTGGTTTCCCGATGGGGATATTTGAACTTCTTGATTTCGTGGGTATAGATACCGTCTACTACGCAATGACGGAGTTATCAAAAAGAGGATTTGATCCCCTATCTCTGAAAACACTGGAGGAAAAAGTTAATTCAGGAAGATTGGAGGTGAAAACCGGCGAAGGTTTCTACAAGTATCCCGAGAAGGGATCGTACTCGAGACCTATCATCATCCCGGATGACTCCATGTACAAAGTTAATCCGATCAGATTCTTGGCCCCAGCGGTGAACGAGGTAGCATGGCTCATAAGGAACGGGGTTGCAGAACCTTCAGACATTGAGAAGGTTGTAATGCTTGCAATGAACTGGCCTGTTGGGCCGCTCTCTCTGGCAGATAAATTTGGCCTAGATGCCGTTGTGAATGTACTGTGGTCGGGGTATGAAGAAACCGGTTTGAAAAGATACGCTCCTGATCCCCTTCTCCTTGAGATGATTAACAGAGGTGATACCGGTATGCTTTCGGGAAGGGGTTTTCTCTCCTGGGACACTCTGAAAAAGCAGTTCGGTACTGTAAGTTATGTCAGAGCAGACAATTTTGCTTTGATCACCATAAAAAGGCCCGATAGCCTTAATGCTCTTGATGAATTCACGTGGAATGGACTTAGACTTGCCCTCGAAGAGGCCGTAGGAGATGAAACTGTACGCTCGGTGGTGATAACAGGCACGGGAAGGACCTTCAGCGCCGGTGATGACATAAGGATGATGCGAGGATGGCACGACTCGGCCGACGCGAAAACGTGGAGCGATAGATACGTTCAACCTCTTTTAAATTTAATTCTCTCCTATCCTAACCCCTCATATCTGCCGTGAATGGTATTGCCTTCGGAGGAGGGTGTGAGCTTAATATCCTTTTTGATGTTGTTATTGCATCCAAGGGCGCCATTTTCTCCTTACCGGAAGGGTTGATCGGGGCCATGCCTCCGTTAGGTGCCTCGCTCGGAGCTGCTTTAACATCAAAAAAAATAGCTCGTTTTGCTCTTACCGGTGACTGGTTCTCAGCTGATCAGGCAAGACACCTTGGAATCGTTGATATAGTGGTATCATCCAGCCAGCTTCCTGCTCTTATTGTTGAACTCACAGGTAAGATTGCTGCTCTAGCACCCCTATCGGTAAAGTCCATCAAATCATCGTTGAATATCTTAAAACAGAATTATGCTTCCCACACCAAAGCAGCCATAAATGAGCTTCTTCTTCTCGCATCCACAGATGATTTCAAGAACGGACTGGAGGCTTTTCTAAATCACACAAGGGCCAACTGGCAGGGAAGGTGAGATAAAAATGAATCTGGATGGAACGCTCAGTGAGGAGGAAACTCTGATAAAAGATTCCTTTGAGGAGTACTGCAGAAGAAGATATGTGCCGAAATACAGAGAGATGATCACAACTGGAGAATTTCCCCATCATATCATGAAGGATATCGCCGATATTGCACTTCCGCTCTCTCTTCCAGATGGTGAGGGGAGACCAGAAGAAGTTATTCTTGGGATACTCTCAGAATCCATGGGATTCTTTGAGTTTCCTGTTCCGGCGTTTCTCACACTTCACTTCGCCAAACTAATCCCACTTATTCGCGATGAGGACCTTAGGAACACCTACACAAGAAGATACAGGTCAGGAGAGCTTGTAATTTGCGGTGCCTTTACCGAACCCGGTTATGGTTCGGACTCTGCATCCATTTCAACCTCCGCCAGAAGAGAGGGTAATGAATACGTCCTGAATGGCGAAAAGGCCTTTGTTAGCAGTCCAGGCATCGCTGACGCACACATAATATCAGCAAGGACGGCAGTTCTACCCTCAGAAAGAAAACATCAGGGGATCAGCCTGTTCATAACAGACGCTGAAAATAAGGGAATAGAAACCTACGAAATGGAGAATATGGCATCCATTTTCAGAGGTGATTTCGGTGGTCTGAGACTTGATGATGTTCACATATCGGAAGGTCACCTGATAGGAAAAGAAAACGGTGGATTCTACACTCTGATGAAGGTGCTGGATGTACAGTGCGTCCACGTTGCTCTCTATGCAATAGGGCTCGCACGGAGTGCCATAGAGGAGGCAATCCTGTATAGTAAAACCAGAAAAACATTTGGCCATCCTATCTCCAGATATCAGGCAATTTCCTTCCGTCTGGCTGAGGACTGGTCAAAATTGGAATCCGTCAGGGCACTGGCTTACAAGGCCCTTGCTATGCAGGAGAGGGGTCGGGATAACACTGCTGAGTGCGCTGACGTTAAGAGTTTAGGTTCAACCGTTGCGTTTGAAGCTGTAAATCACGCGCTTCAGACCGGGGTGCTGCTGGATACGTCAAATCCTCAGCACTGGAAAGAAAATTCCGTGCATCCAGAGGCTTCCTCATAGGTGATGGGATCCCCGAGATACAGGATCTCATCATATCCAGAAGAATATTTGGAAAAGAATTCGCTCCTTGAGAAACTGTTGCAACCTTAAAATCGTATCGGAGATCAATGTTGCTTTTATAGTCCTGCCCCGAAAAAATTGTTTGCTACATTGGATAAGTGATCTCCATCCTGAGGGCTGATGTTTCTTTCTGAACAATAACCGGAAGTTGATCAACAGAGACTCATTGAGTCACAGATCCCTTTCAGATTCAGGAAGACAATACGGTTGCAAAGTATAAATTCAATATTCCGATACACAATTATGTCGGATGGTGCCGCATACTGGTCTGATAAGATTAAGGAAATAGAAGAACACAGATCAGTTGCTAACGAAAGATACAGAAGATGGAGTTCAACCACCCTTGCGAGGTGGAACAAAAAAACAAATTATAAGGAGGTGCCCCGCTACAACTCATCGGGCATCAAGCTTAAAGAAATATACACTTCCGAAGATCTCATGCAGGATCATGAGGATAAAAACCTTGGTATGCCGGGGGAATTTCCGTTTACCAGAGGAATTTATCCGAATATGTACAGGGGAAGACTCTGGACCATGCGCATGTTCTCCGGTTTCGGGAGTCCAGAGGATACAAACAAGAGGTTAAAATACCTGATAAAGCACGGTGAAACAGGTCTGAGCATAGCCTTTGATATGCCCACTCTCTACGGCTTTGACTGCGACAACCCCAGAGCGGATGGTGAGGTTGGCAAATGTGGTGTTAATGTCTCCACCCTGAAGGACATGGAGATCATGTTCGATGGAATCGATCTGAGCAAGATATCCACCTCCATGACGATCAACGCTCCTGCTATTGTTCTCACTGCCATGTATTTCGCAATAGCCAAGAAGCAAGGGGTACCACTGGACAGAATTGCGGGCACCGTTCAGGCGGATATTTTGAAAGAATATATTGCACAGAAGGAGTGGGTTTATCCACCAGAGGCTCACATCAGGCTAATCAGGGATATGATGGTCTACTGCACACACAACGCCCCCAAGTGGAACTACATAAGTATATCAGGATATCACATCCGCGAGGCAGGAGCAAGTGCGGTTCAGGAACTAGCATTCACACTCGCTGATGGCTTTTATTACGTTGATATGGGCATCAAGGCCGGCCTCTCCGTGGACGACTTTTCACCCCGTCTCTCCTTCTTTTTCAATTCTTCCATCAATTTCTTCGAGGAAATAGCAAAACTGAGAGCTGCGAGAAGAATATGGGCAAAGGTCATGAGGGAGAAATATGGCGCCAGGAAGGAGAGAAGTCTCCTGCTGAGATTCCACACGCAAACTTCCGGCTATACGCTAACCTGGCAACAGCCACTCAACAACATCATAAGAACAACCATAGAGGCCATGGCTGCTGTGATTGGTGGAACACAGAGCCTCCACACGAACTCCTACGACGAGGCATGGGCATTACCATCCGAACAGGCCGTGAAGGTAGCCCTCAGGACGCAGCAGATCATAGCTGAGGAGTCCGGAATACCCGATGTCATTGATCCCCTGGGTGGATCATATTATATAGAGTGGCTAACGGATGAAATGGAAAAGCAGGCCTACAGCTACTTTGAAAAGATAGAACAGATGGGTGGCATTCTCGAGGCTGTAAAGTCAGGATACATACAGAGAGAGATCGCAAATACATCCTACAGAAGGCAGCAAAGACTGGAACGCGGTGAAGAGGTCATGGTTGGTGTCAACAAATATGTCGAGGAAGAAAAGGAACCGATCAACATCCTCAGGATAAGCAAGGAGGCTGAAAATATCCAAAGAAGGAGATTAAAGGACATAAGATCAAAAAGAGACCCGATTAAGGTCAAAGAGGCGCTGAATGAGCTTAAAAGAGCAATGGAAGATGAGAATGAGAATCTTATGCCCTACTATATTAAAGCTGTTGAGCAATACGCCACTCTGGAAGAGTTGACTGAGATTGGGAGAGAGGTCTATGGAACCTGGAAAGAACCAACGATTGTTTAAGGATAAGCCCATCAAGGTACTCCTGGCAAAGCCCGGTATTGATGGCCACGACCGAGGAATGTTTGTGCTGGCCAAGGCCTTCAGAGATGCTGGGATGGATGTCATCTATGCCGGTCTGCTTCCCACACCTGAGGAGGTTGTTGACACTGCCGTGAATGAGGATGTGGACGTTATCGCTCTTAGCCTTCTCAATGGCGCTCATCTCACGGTTTTCAAAAAGGTGGTTGATCTGATGACAAAGAGAGGGATTGACGACATCGCGGTCGTGGGCGGAGGGACAATACCCGATGAAGACAAACCAAAACTGGAGAAGATGGGCATAAGCGGTAACTACGGTCCCGGAACACCACTCTCCGTTATTATAGAGCATATAACTGAGAGAGCCATTGAAGCCAGAAAGAAGAAACTTGGAATACAGTGAAAAAATGAATAAAGAGGAACTCGTAGAGGGCATACTCAGGGGTGACAGAAGAGCAGTATCGAGGGCTATTTCGATCCTTGAGGCATCGATAAATGCAGAACTAAGCAGATTTATACTCAATTCCATCTATCCCCACACGGGAAAAAGCCAGATCATTGGTATCACGGGTCCTCCCGGGGTGGGAAAGAGTACGATGATCGGGAAGCTATGTGAGCTGCTCGTTGAACAGGGCAGCAATCTTGCTGTGCTTGCTGTGGATGCATCAAGTCCATTCACAAACGGTTCAATCCTTGGAAACAGGATACGAATGCAGAGTGATCTAACGAAATCAGGAGTGTACATGCGGAGTCTCTCCACCCATGGAGTGTCAGGCGGACTTTCCAGAGCTGTCTGGGAGGCAACATCAGTTCTTGAGGCAGCCGGTCACGACACGATCCTTGTTGAGACTGTAGGTGCCGGACAGGCCGATCTCGATATTCTTGAGCTTGCTGACACGATTGCTGTTGTTCTGGCACCGGGTCTGGGCGACGAGCTTCAGGCAATTAAAGCGGGGATAATGGAAATAGGAAACATCTTTATTGTAAACAAGAAGGATCGTGAAGGGGCGTATCTCTCAATGAAAGAGATTGAGGACATTCTCTCCATTAATCCAGGGAAGGGGTGGAATCCTCCCGTCGTCGGAACGAATTCCTTAACGGGGGAGGGTTTTGATGAGCTTATCAGATACATTTCTGAACACAACAGATATGAGAAAGACAACGGTGGCAAGAAGAGAAGACGAGTGTACAACACGATCCTCATGGCCGTTAAGATGAGACTCGATTCTATGGTTGCTGAAGAACTCGAAGTTGTGAGGGAAAGGCTTTCCGCTGAGGAACAGCTTCATTCCAGAAATCCCTATGAAATTGCGGATGAATATCTTAAAGAGGATGTTAAGAGATTAATCAGTTTCGCTAAATAAAGTATAAATATGATCTCTTACTCTTATCATTATGTTCAATCCACTAAAGTACTACACCGGAGAGGCGATTAAGAACCTGAACGATAAGGCGAAAGAGATCTTATCATTCATGTATCCGCCCGTTACAATATATGAAGAGGGTGGAGACATAGTCATAGATGCGGACCTCCCCGGCTTCGATAAGAAGGATGTGAAGGTGAGAGCCGAGAAGGATGCTGTTACCATAGAGGCATCGAGAAAAATAGAGCCAAAAACAGGTACGTTGATATCAAACCAGAGGCCGGAAAAGATTTTCAAACGCATCAAGATACCGTACGAAACTGACACATCAACCGATCTATCTGCCAAATACCAGAACGGTATCCTGACCATCAGAATTCCTGCAAAAGGTTTCAAAACCATAAAGGTTGAGTGACCACCCCTATTTTTTGAAGTTTTCCTATCATTCTCTATCTCACTTTTTTTGAATCGGGGATCGATGTTGGAGTTTTCGTTTGTAGCGTAGTACGATGCACGTTTACGTGTTGAAGGATCTGATGAGTGCAGGGATTGCTTAACCCTTCCTCTTTCTCAGAGACAGAATAAATGCCACGAAATCTGCTCCCATCAGAACAAGAGAGTAGAGAGGAAAATAGCGGTACATGAAAGCAAGAGCCACGAGCCCAAAACCCAGATATATGGTGAGAGGGTTGATATTTCTCGTCTCATTGCTTCTGCCTGGCTCAATCTCATCAAGCCGCCTCTTAAGGAGAGGTATGATCTCCACCCCTCTCTCAATAGACATGACACTCTTCTTTACGAAGTTGAAGAGCTGATTTCTGTAGAACTCCTCAAGAAGACCCTCATTGTAGAGAATTTCCCGGAGCACTCTGATGAACTTAAATTCGGGATCCAGTGTCTGGCATATTCCCTCAAGAATGGAGGAGAGTCTCATATAGAGAACCAGAGACTGCGGAAGCCTGAAGGGAAATTCGAAAATTACGTTGTTCGCTATCTCAAAAACCTCCTGAACATCCCGCTGTTCGACTCTCTTTCCACTTACCTCGGCAATCGTCAGTTCCATGGCTCTCCGGATAACTCCGCGGTTCGCTGCGGGTGATAATGCCTTCATCTCAAGAAGAGCATCTATGACCAGATCTGGATCCATTTCCGCAAGACCAGCATATAGTTTCAGAAGCTGAGATCTTGTGCTTTCATCCAGAGAACCCACCATCCCGAAATCGTAGAGTATGAGTTGCCCGTTTTGTGCAACTGAAATGTTGCCAGGATGGGGATCCGCGTGAAAAATGTCATCTCGAAGGAGCATTCTTAGAAAGAGGAGATCCACCCTCATCGCGAGTTTCTTCAGATCGAAATCCATCTTTGCAAGTTCCGTGACATTCGTTATCTTGATCCCCTCAATGTATTCCATCACCAGAACCTCCTTTCCTGAGAGTTCCTCGATTACGGATGGGATGATTATGTCCTCTCCTCTCTTGGCTAGGTTGTCTCTTATCCTTTTAAGGTTATGAGCTTCCTTAGTGTAATCTATCTCGTCGAATATTCTTGAGCTAAAATCGTTGACGATGTTAAGGAGGCTCATGTACAGGAATTTGTCCATTCTCTTTTTCCCCAGTCTGAGAAGGCGCTCCAGAATGATGAGGTCTCTCTGAACAGTTTCCCTGATCTCCGGCCTGTTTACCTTCACCGCAACGGGTTTTCCTCTGTAAATTGCCCTGTAAACCTGTCCAAGCGATGCTCCCGATATAGCATTCCTATCAAATGATTCAAAAACATCTTCTATTTTACCAGTGTTCCTCTCTATCAGCTGTTTAACCTCAGAGAACGGTGATGGAGGAACCCTATCCTGAAGCTCCTCAAATGCAGCGAGATATTCCTTGGGGAGAATATCAGACCTTGCGGAGAGTATCTGCCCCAGCTTGATGAAAGTAGGACCCAGTTCAATGAAGGCTGTAACAGCCTTGCGGCCATTGATCTCTCTTCTGTGATCCCAGTTCGAATTATTTTCCTTCTTGGCTGAGGATCGGTCCTTCAAGAACCTTCGGAAAACAGGATATAGCTTTAGAAGAGTTTTGAGTGTTCTAAGCCTGAATTCTTCAGGCTGTTGATCCGAGGAGCCACGCATGGGCAATAATATATTCATCTTTAATAAATAGTAACGAAAAATCATGGTGCCCACAACCAGTGTGACCGAGTGTGAAATATCTCACCCATTCAAAGACGGCTCCAGAACATTGATCTTTCTGGATTGATGAGGAATAGTTACTTGACCTCTCACGTATTTATGTCGTTAAGTTTTGATAAAACTGCATCGACAGAGTGCAATAAAAATTAATGTGTTTTTTAAGGACGAATTGCAACCATAGAAATTTCAGATTTCCTTTTTCTATGATCAGCGTTGCAAGCGTGATACGTTCCTTTCGTACATTTTCTCCCCTTAGAGTAAAAACATTGCATCCATAAATATTGCAATGTTTCTCCTCTCCGGATATCTGGAATAACATTTCTGTATCCCGGGCATGGTTATGTCTTTGATCTTGGAAATTCTTGATTTGCTGTACTTATTGGGAATGTTTATTAAGAAATTCTAGGCATTTTCCCTGTTGCTCGATGCTTTCTTTTTCCTTGATAACCTTTTATGCTCTAATCTCAGCCTCCTTTCTATTTTTTGGAATGAATTCAATGGTTCTGCCTGAACTACGCTCGGTGTGGTGATGACTGCTTAATGCCCAGCTCGGAACCAGTTATGATCCCCTTTTTGGAGTTCTCCATTGAATTCGTACTCTATTGAAGCGTAGTAACTATCAACATCTCTTGTTGCCACTGCTTGCTTAATATACCCGATTTTGACCACGTCGAAATGGCTCCGAATTCCAAGCTATCGGGGAACTTTGGTATCACAAGCCTGTTTACATGATTTTAATTCCTGACGGCATAATGAGATATTACTTGGCATTCATTGACCTGAATTTCGGATATACGGTATTCATCTTAAGAATGATGTAAACAGATTTCCCAACTTCCTCGGAAACTACCGGAGGTATGACTTGAATTTTCATATAGCCATTGTTTTTCCCTTTTCCAACTCGGGTCAACATCTCGGAAGTTGAAATAGTTTAATCCCTGTGCTTTTCCCTTTGTTTTTAATTCCTGGTGGTTCTTCATTCCGAATTCAGGAAAAAGGTACCATACAATACGAAAAAATACAGAGTGATCCTACAGAAGAATCCCCCTGATCCGCTGAGGCTTTGAGGGCTTTTATCGCATTAATAGGTGTGTGAAATGCTCTATGAGGCGTTCAATCCCACTCCATACTCGCTAACTCCTGCCCAAGGGCATAAAGCATACGCTCGGATTTCATTGTCAAATCACAAACCAACAAATTTATAAATCGGTGTATTAATCGTTTTATGATAGGGGCTATTCTGGCAGGGGGCTATGGGAAACGGTTGAAACCCCTAACGGACGACTTACCCAAGGGTTTAGTGGAATTGAAAGAAAAGTATTCCATTCTCGACAGGCAGATCATGGATTTTGAGAGTTCTGGGATTTCTGAGATCTTTTTTCTCACTGGATACCTTGGAGATAAAATTGAGGAGCGGTTCGGCAGTGGAAGGGGCCATCTCAAATTTCACTACCTCAAAGAGGATAAGCCCGCTGGAACTTTGAATTCCCTTCGTGGTCTTTTCAACGAGAAAAGCTCAGATGATATCCTTTTACGAAATGGCGATACGGTGACAGACCTTAATTTTAAGAGATTCATTTCTTTTGCCAGAAAGAGCGATTTCCTGATCTCTATGTTTATTACGAAGATGAGGTCACCATATGGCGTTATCGAGGCCATCGGGGACATGGTAACCAGCTTCAGGGAGAAGCCTCTTCTTGATTCATATATAAATGCTGGAGTCTACTATATAAAAAAGAATGCCAGATCCTATTTCTTTGAGGATTACATTTTCAAGGATCTTGAAAAAACCGTTTTTCCGAAACTGGCCGAGGAGAAACTACTGGGCTGTTACAGAGAGGATACTTTATGGATGGGCATAGACAGTGAGAAGGATCTGCAGGCCATAAGGAGTGAATACCGCGGAAGGACGGATTACAAATGGGGGTATGTAAAGAAAATACTTGAGTTTGACAACGTTAATTTCATTGACTATTACATCAAGGCAGGAGAGAGCGTTGAACTGGAAATGGAGAGATCAACTGCCAGAATGATGAGCGGTTCCGTAAGTGTAAGAAGATCCGATGGAACAACCCTTACGCTTTCTGAAGGAGATGTGGCATCCCTCCATCGAAGGGATTTGCTCTCCGCCCTAACCAACACCACAATAGAGCTTTTTTCCATCTGAACGGTGTTTCTAATAGTCTTGCTACCCATCAAATGATCTTGACTCTATGTCTGCCAGGACTCGGGAGGTTCCACCTTTCGCTGTTAGCAACGTGAGAAGGCAATAATATGCATTCTGTATAGAAAAGGTTAATAATACCTTATGAATATGAGAAAGCTTTATGTCTGTAATAACCAGAGATGTTTTATTAAAAGCTTTAGACAAAATTTATGGAAGGAGAGGGATGGTTAAGAAAGACATAGAGGAGCTCAGTGATTTCATTCTTTCATTCTTTGGGTATGAGGATTACGTTCTCGACAATGTCCTTTCAAGCTCGGAAAGGGATGTCTTTTACAATCTGGAAGAGTTTGGATTTCTGAAAACAGAGGTAGAAGAGGTAAACATCTTCAAGGGTAAGACCTGGAGGATAAACCAGTGGAAGTACCGGAAGGAGAAGATCGTCGAGATTGCAAGCCGTGAACCGGTTGAGGCCAACGAAGAGTCCATATACGACAAAATTTTTGACGAACTGGAGAGGGAAAAACTTACCCAGAAGGTCAGATGATTCCCTGAATCTCTGAGATACATTATCAGGCAGGAAACATCCCCCTCTGATATTTGCTCGGTATTTGGAGACATTATATTCTTCTAAGAAGGTTCTCCAAATGTTAATAATAGAGAGAGGATATCAACCTATGAGAATTCTGGTAAGTGTCAGCGACAAAACCGGCCTTAAAGAATTTCTTGAGGCAATTCAAGAACATGTGGACGAGATCTACGCCACCGGCGGCACGCGAGAGTTTTTGAGAAATAACAACATTGAATCGAAGAGTACATCGGAGCTGACCGGTGTTGTCGATATACTCGGGGGAAGGGTGAAAACCCTTCATCCAGCCATCTTTGCAGGTATACTGTCGAGAAGAACAGCGGAGGATGAGCATCAACTCGTATCCCTGGGATACAGGAACATAGATATGGTTATAGCTAACCTCTATCCTTTTAAGAAATTTTCACAGAGCCATGATATCGGGAGCAAGATAGAGAATATTGATATTGGAGGTGTTGCTCTCATCAGGGCTGCAGCGAAAAATTACCAGCACGTTGCGATTTTATCTGATCCCTCATTGTACTCCAGCGCTGCAGAGGAAATAGCGCAAAGTGGTTCCCTTTCACTTGAAACAAGAGAAAGGCTCGCTCTGGAGGCTTTCTACAGAACCTCCTCGTACGATTCTCTGATATACAGAACCCTTTCTCGTGACTTTAAAATTCCGGAGGAAAGGGGAATCATCCTCTCAATGGATCTGAGGAAATCTCTGAGGTACGGAGAGAACCCGGACCAGAAAGCTTCCCTTTATACATATTCTGATTACGGCATTGCCAGCGCTGATGTGGTGGGAGGAAAGGCCATATCTTACAACAACTACCTGGATGCTGATGCTGCATTTTCCACCGTAATGCAGTTCAATAACCCTGCCTGCGTCATCGTTAAACACCTGACCCCCTGTGGAGCCTCGGAAGCAGATTCACTGAGCCAGGCTTTCGTCAATGCATATTCCGCTGACTCTGAATCCGCATTCGGTTCCGTGGTAGCCTTTAACCAGATGGTTGACTCTGAAACTGCGGCAGAACTGATCAAACATTTCATAGAGGTTGTTGTTGCACCCTCGTACGCGCCAGGAGTTATTGATAAACTCACTTCGAAAAAGAAGAAGTTGAGGATACTAACCGTAAAAAGCCATAGCAAACGTGATAGGGATCTACGATCAATATGGGGAGGAGTGCTCATGCAGGATCCCCTGACAGCTGAATTTTCCAGCCTCGAGCAGAAAACCTCCTCCTCAGCAACTGAATCACAGATGAAGGATATGCTGTTCGCGTGGAAGGTAAGCGCCTACTGTAAGAGCAACGCTATTGTCCTGGCTAAAAACAGAACCACGGTGGGTATCGGAGCAGGGCAGACGTCGAGAGTCAGAGCTATGAGGATCGCACTCGATCTGGCCGGAGAGAAAGCAAAAGGTGCGGTGGCTGCTTCGGATGGCTTCTTTCCCTTCGCAGATAATGTTGAGCTGGCCGCCACCCGTGGAATAAAGGCCATAATCGAGCCTGGAGGGTCCATCAGAGACGGAGAAGTCGTGGAAGCTGCGGAAAGGGCGGGTGTAGCTCTCTATTTCACCGGAAAGAGGGTTTTTCGCCATTAGTCCCGCAAACGTGTGGCAGATAATTCACACGGAAAGTAAAACAATAAGATACGCCACGAGAAAACCGATGATTGATCCACCGTTAATGAGCGGCAAGCCTGGCGCAGGTTTCTTGATTCGCCCTGAGAGAAGGGCGATCATGCCCACCAGCGCCCCGAGCAGGGGAAGGATAAGAAAAAGAGGAGAGAGGTGGAGGCCATAGGATGATGAGGAGGCCACCAGAATGCTGGGCAGAGCAACATCCCCAAAGCCAAGCATCATGACCTCACGCTCTTCCCTGCTGTCCCAACTCAGTTCTCCGGTATCAAACGATAGTGTAGGGGGAAAAACGAACAGCATCGGAAGGTTCTCATCCACAGCTGCTTTTGCGAGCGTAACCATATGCCTGGTTCGATAGACGGAGATGTAGTCGTAAACTGCAAAGATGGCGAGAAGGAACACCGCATACCAGACATTCAGAAGTAGTCCCCAGAGGGAAGCAAGTCCGGCACTCACCAATATTCCCGCTATGTTGGTCACATACCATCGCCCGTGACGGATCCAGCTATACATTATGAACACAGGCGGCGCAACCCACACGATGTAAGATGCTACAGATGCTATGTTCAGAGCGACCGATGATGCCTCAATCCCATAGAAGGAATATATGCTGTAAAGTACGGAATAGAATACATCTCCGAAGACCAGAAATATGAAGAAGAGTATATACGCGGATGATATTAAAAATATTATACGCACAAGCCTGAGCCTCTTCTTCCTGGCGAGGATCAGAACAAAAGCGGTGAAACCCAGCGTCGCCACGAGGAAATATATGATGTATAGGATGTTACCTGTTCCAGTTGTCTTGGGCGCGTTTCCCGAGACCTTCAGGTACCACGAAACAAAAACCGCTATGAGAGATGTTGAAAGAAGAGAAGCAACACTCATGACCTCAGGAAGGATCTTTTTCATCTGCCGTACTTCCTTTTTTCTGCCTGCTGTTGAACTTGCAATTCATATCGGGACAGAACTTCCAGCTGTATCCTCTCTTCTTCAGCACAATCAGCGGGGCGCCGCAAACGGGACAAACCTCCTCCGTTCGTATCAGAGTACCCATCTGAGGAAGCGGATACGTTCTTTTGCACGAGGGATAGTTAGAACAACCAAGAAACCTCTTCCCGTTTTTTGACTGCCGAATTATAAGTTCACCGGCATCATCGGGACATTTCCCAAGTCCAGCCCGCTCCGCATTGTACGGGCACTTCGGATCGAGGCACTTTCTTTGCGGTGATTGCCCCCGTCTAATGATCTTGATGATCGGCAGACCGCATGTTGGGCATCTCTGGTCTGTGAGCTCTATCTTTCCCCTATCCCTGAGGACAAAGTCGATTCTACAACCATCTGTGGAACATTTTATTCTTGAACTGAATCTGTCCTTGATCAGAGATATATCGGTTCCATGCTCTGGACACTTACCGATGACCTCGCCTTGCGACAATGCTTCCTTGATGTGATGAGCTACATCTTCCTTCCTGCTCTGAAGGGCGGTGAGCACAGACTTCAGCATGGTGCGCGATTCGCCAATAACATCATCGCGGGAAAGGGTGCCGCTTGTGATCTTCTCCATATCCTGTTCCAGCCTGGCTGTCATGTCTGGCTCAGAGATTCTGGAGTCCACAAGTCTGACAGCCTTTATGAACCCCATACCAAGGGGGGTTGGTTTAACGGGATTGCCTTCAATAAAACCTCTCAGCTGGAGCTTCTCTATTATGTCGTGCCTCGTGCTCTTGGTGCCGAGATTGAGGCTCTCCATGAGTTTCAGAAGTGAAGCAAGGTTGTATCTTGGCGGAGGTTTTGTCTCGTCCCGGTCCATCTTTTTGTCCACAACCTTCAGAGATTCGCCCTCCTCGAGGTCTGGATGATAGATCTCCTTAACTTTCCTGTAGGGATATAGTTCCAGCCAGCCGGGATCGATTATTTCAAAGCCCTCTGTGTTGAAAACAACACCTCCCACCTTAATTCTCGACGTTCTCTTTATCCTCTTCCCATTCCTGAAAAGCGTGGCAAGGAATCTCCTCACAACCAGATCATATAGTTTTTTATAATCCCCGGTTAACCTGGTTTTGGGAACGGAAACGGGATGAATGGGTGGATGATCGGTGGTTTTCGTTCTTCCTCGTGAGGGTACAAGTCTTTCCTGAGATAGTACTTTCAGTACATCATCCTGAAATTCAGATTCCTTGAGACGGTTCAGTATGCTCTTCAGATTGATCGATTTCTGGTAAACAGTATTATCCGTCCTCGGGTAACTTATTATTCCGCGAGTGTAGAGTGTTTCCGCTATCTTCATTGCCCTTGAAGGATTCACCCCAATTCTGGAAGCTTCCCTCAGAAACTCGGTTGTGTTGAATGGTGGCGGCTTCAAAATTTTTTCCTCCACGGAACTGAAATTAAGGACCTTTCCTGTATCTCCAGTGATGGCTGCAAATACGGATCTTGCCTCCTCCTCTGAGAATATGTCCCCTCCTTCATAAATTCCCTGGAAGTTCCTTCCTTTGTTGAAAACAACAGATATTCTGAAAAACGTTTCAGGTCTAAACGCTCGGATCTCATTTTCCCTGTCAACAACGAGAGCAAGAGTAGGTGTCTGAACCCTACCAGCGGAGATGAAATCTTTACCCAAGCGATGGGATGAGATGGAGAAGAACCTCGTCAGAACAGCACCCCATATCAAATCTATGATCTCTCTTGCAAAGGCTGAATCGGCAAGACGATAATCAACACTGATGGGGTTCTGGAAGGAGCTTACTATCTCCTCTCTCGTGAGTGCGCTGAACTTCGCTCTTATAATCTTGTGTTGCTCATTTGTTGCACCAACGAGATCGAGTGCCTCAACACCTATCAGTTCACCCTCACGGTCGTAATCCGTTGCTATGATGAACCTGTCAATACCCTTTGAGAGATCCTTGAGAGTGGTGTAAGCTCTCCTGTTTTTGACGTTCTTAACTATGCTAGAATCGACCAGAGCCTCCAGATCTGTGCTCTGCCAGCTTTTCATTCCCGCAGGAAAATCAATCTCCACGATGTGTCCGCTGAGAGAGACCAGGAAAAACTTTTCTTCACCGTCTTCGAATTCGAAGTATGATGATCCGGGGCCCTTCTTTTGTTTCGCCTTTCCGGCTGAAAGAAAATAAGCTATTCTTCGTCCTGCATCAGCTTTTTCGGCTATTATTAATGTTCCACTCACCTTAACACAGACGGTTAAATGCATTATGCTTAAATAAATTGTCCGGAGGACCCAGCTCAACGCACGACCCACAAGAATCTCTGGAGTGCCTTATATGGACGGATCGGTTTAGAAGGATTTCTGCCATCTATCCCTCTATGCATTGGAGAATTACGTTGTCTTATGTCCATGTGAATGAGACTGTGTGAAAATTACTGTATCTCGTATTATTGGCTTCGTGAAGGGATAGAATTATTCATGAAGCCGTAATATACGGTGTGATATAAATACTGGACCCGAATAGGTCATCGGTCGGAGATGTTATCTTGAACATTTCCTGAAACGATACCAAGAAGCGGTTCTTTGATTACAGGAAATACTATGTAATAATACTTATAGTAGAATTGAATGGGGTGGCTATGACCAGGGTACTTTTCCTGATAATGAGTGGTGAAGAGTCTGCAGCGAAAGTGAATGGCGGAATTAGCATGGCACTCAGGTCTCTCGAAGCAAAGAGATATGAGGACCTGAAGATCCTCCTCTTTGGACCAAGTGAGTTGTACATCACCAAGATTAGCGGCGAGGTTCTGGAGAATTTCAAGAAACTGATCTCTCTGGGAGCCATTGATTCTGCATGTGTGCATATAGCGGAGAAAGGCAGTGTTAAAAGTGAAATCAGTGAACTCGGCATTAACCTCCTGCCGGCAGGCGAACGTCTAGCATACTTTATTAACAACGGATACGAAGTAATAACATTCTGAGAAACAAGAAAACCGTTGACTATGGATCTGGAGGAGACGAACTTCCGGAAGGTTGCTGTGTATATCATCAATATGATGATTATCACCATCCTTCTACGGAGCAGCAACAACATGATCCAGACAACGGTGCCCACACTATCCAATCACATATTCAACTACACGCAGTTTGAGGTGGGTCTTCTTTCAGCCCTCTTTGGCCTTGCGTCCTTTTTAACTACAGCTCTTCTCAATGCCAGGCTTGAGGTACACGTCAGAAGAGCAGTCTTTATGGTATCGAATATCATTTACACAATATCGCTTTTCCTGTTTTATGTATCAGGACCACTTCTGCTGTGGGTAAACACGGCACTTTCGGGCGCCCTGCTGGGACTCCTTATGCCCAACATAATCACCGCCGCTGGGCTCTTTAAGGATCGAAATCTGAGAGAGAGATCGGTTGCCCTTTACACCACTGCTCTCAGCATAAGTCTTGTTCTCGGACCGTACTACGAACATCTGATCCTCGGTATCTTCAACGACCTGAGGTATCCCTTTCTCTTCTTCGCTCCATTCGGGGTCCTTGCCAGTATTCTCTCACCCTTTATACCTTTCCCCGAGGATGAACAATCCCCGAAAGTAAGACGCTTTTCATCCAATCGAGGGTTCAGGGTGGCAGTCCTTTTGAATCTGGCATATAACATACCATTCATCTTCATAACCGTGTTTGCCGGCATTTACGCCCACAATGTGTTGAAAGCCCCATATTCCGAGGTATACCTGCTCTATGCGGTGTTCTTCACTACCTCATTCATATCCAGGATCACCATGTCTGTCAGGAAACCATCTGAGCGTCTGACGTTTCTCGTTTACATCACCCTTGCGCTCACGGTAGGCGGTATAGCCATCATGGCTCTCTCCTATTCTCTCGTAATCTTTGCAATAGCCATGGCCATTCTGGGTTTTCCCCACGGCCTCAGCTTTCCGGTTTCACTTATACATATAACGAGATCGTATCCCTCGGAGACGAGAAACAGCGCGAACAGTTATTTCTTTTCAATCATGATGATCGTTCTGATAGCTGGACCCGTTCTGGGTGGCTTTATGATAGAAAATATAGGTTACAGATCTGCATTCGCAATTCTCCTTCCAGCAATAATCCTCATTTCATTCCTCGTGGTTACCAACGAGAAAATTTTCTCAGGTGAAGGAGTGGCTACACAAATATAGTGATCAGAAAAAAGAAACGATCGTCGTTGTCAATTTTAGTTGATGGAAATGGAAAAATTTAGGGTATGAAAATCGATAGATTCCAATTGAGCGGACTCAGGAGTTGCGCCGTGATCGTTTCTGCATATCCTGTGGAATCAACCAAGATCTGACAATCTCAAACGATCAAAAAATAAAAATTGATAAGAGCCAGCCAAAGATACGGAAAACTGGCTCAGAAGACTGAGATCTTTCCGTCCAGGAAGTTCTTTGTCAGATCTGTTATATTGCTCAGTTTCTCATCCGCAATTCTCCAAATGTTCTCCTTGTGCTTGGATTCATCCACACCATCGGCGTAAACGAGCTGAATGCTTGTTACATGGGGATCGCTTATAAGCCTCCCGATCTGAGAAACTATTCTGACATAAACCTCCAGAACATCTCCACCTGTTTCATCGATTATGCTGTTCGCTATCAACCCCGCAAGGACGTTGTAGATCTTTCCAACGTGTGTGACGGGGTTTTTCCCAGCTGCGGCCTCCATGCTCATAGCCCTGAACGGTGTTATGAGTCCATTTACCCTGTTCCCCCGACCGACAGAACCATCATCTCCGTTTTCCATTGAAAGTCCAGTCACGGTGAGGTACTCCACCTTCTCGTCGCGAATGTCACCGGTGTTTATGTACACGTTCACATTTTTGTCTGTTATAGAACTGGCCTGATCGAGAACAATATCCTTCAGCTCCTCTTTTATAGAGTAATACTCATCCTCATCCCTGACATATTTATCCACGAAGGCAGCCGCTATTGTGAGGTTTATTGAGTCCTTCTGCCTGAAGCCCATGACCTTTACATCATACCCAATGGCAGGAAGTTTCTTTTTCAGATCACCGTTTATGTACTTCTCCGTGCTGAGAACAAGTCTTTCCGTCTCAGACAGGGGAGCAAAGCCAACTCCAAAGGAGGTGTCATTGGCCTTCAGCTTACTGGTATCGTACAGGCCCCTCAGATCAACAGATCCGTGACCTATACGAGAATCTATCATCACGTCTGAATCAAGGTCGAGATGTACAAAGTTCTCCCTGAGATAATTTTTTGCAGCCTTTATGGCTATGGATTTATACGGTATTCTCTCACCGTTGACTGTTGTGGTTGCTCTGCCACTCAGCATAATATAGCAGGGTTCCAGTATCTTTCCGCCACCAAAGGCTGGAGCAGACTGCCCTCCTACAATCTCCAACTGATCGGTGTTGTGATGCAGTATCCTATTGTATTCACGCATATAATAACGGCTCAGCTCACGGCTGACGGCCTCAGCGATTCCATCCGCAACGCTGTCGGGATGCCCGATGCCTTTTCTCTCAACGATCTCAACCTCTTTGCGTTCAATTGGGATCTGATTTAATCTTTCAATTGAGATATTTCTCGCCATTTCGATCCTCTCATTATACCGTTATTTTATTAAACATTTTGTTGTGGAAAGCAATAAATTACTTACTCCCCAACACATATTACTCTCAGTAATATTTGCATGTGATCATTTCACCATGACAACTTCTCCGAGCGATGTACATTGTGATGGATATGCATCCGCAACGCTTTAATTATGAACCCCATTAGGGGAATATGGTTTCACCTGCCGAAAAACTGCCAACAATTGAGGACATCAAATATGCACGGAAAATCCTATCAGACAAAATAAACATCACACATCTGGAGCATTCCACAACCTTCAGCAGAAGATTCGATGCAGATATATGGTTTAAACCAGAGAATTTCCAGAAAACTGGCTCCTTTAAAATAAGGGGAGCCATAGTGAAGTTGAGCACCCTCAGCGACAGGGAGCTTTCAAATGGAGTTATAACAGTTAGTGCCGGGAACCACGCTCAGGGGGTTGCGCTGGCATCCAAAATTATGGGCACAAATGCCAAGATTGTGATGCCTGTGAACACCACCCCTGCAAAAATAGAGGCCGTTGAGAATTATGGAGCCTCAATAATTCTTGCAGGAGAAGACTACCATGAAGCGAGGAGTGTGGCCCTCAAGCTCTCAGAAGACGAGGGAAGGACATTCATCGAGGGATTCGACGACCGATGGATAATTGCGGGTCAGGGCACCATAGGTCTTGAGATCCTGGATGAATTGCCTTCCGTTGAGCAGGTTATCGTTCCGGTAGGCGGAGGGGGATTGATATCCGGAATAGCCATTGGGATAAAATCTCTCAAAAAGGATGTTTCCGTTATTGGAGTTCAATCAGCAACATATGATTCGTTCAAGCGTTCTCTTGAAACGGATCGGATGAGAACACACGTTGTCGGCCACACCATAGCGGACGGAATTGCTATACGGGAGCCTGGAAAGCTCAACATCAGGGTTGCAAAAAGGTATGTGGACAGGGTTATAACCGTTGATGACGAGAGCATTGCTACCGCAGTATTCAATCTGCTGGAGAGGAACAAGATGGTGGTTGAACCTGCAGGGGCTGCCGGTTTTGCGGCCATCGTTTCAGGCAGGATCAATGTTTCAGGCAGGAAAGTTGCTGTGGTTCTATCCGGAGGCAACATAAATCCTCTGCTCCTATCAAAGATCATATACAAGTCGATGGGAAAGGAGGATAGGCTTGTTCGGTTCGTTTTCAACATACCGGACAGGCCTGGAGTGCTGTACCGCATATCAAAGATGATCTGGGAGCATGGGGGAAGCATCTATCACGCTGAGGTTGACAACCTGAAAGGAGATACGCCAACGGGATATCAGAACGTAAGCTTCACTGTAAGCGTGAGGAACAGAGCACACCGGACCGAGATGGAGAACGCCATCAGAGATGCGGGCTGGGACTTCACGGTGGAATCCGATTCATAAGATGGTAAATGTGTCGAAACTCTCCTCTTCATGATCTTCGATGGTGTATCTATCCACCCTGGCAAGCGGAACCCTGTTCAAACAGAAATCCAGGAGCATATCAACGGACTCCTGTGTTCCAGAAAATACAGCTGAAACAGAACCATCCATCTCATTTCTTACCCATCCCCTGACCCCAAGGGAAAGGGCCTCTCTCATTACATTTCTCCTGAAGTTAATGCCCTGGACACGACCATAGAATCTGATCTTCTTGGACACCATACATCTCCATGGAAGCTGGTTTTTAAAGTTTATCAGAGAACCTTTCTACGGAATCTCTCACTTGAAGGTTCTGCATTCCGCCTGCGAAAAGCAGGCGTCCGGTTCTCTGGCAAGTCACAGAAAATTGTGGTGATGGTGTTTCCAGGTCATTCTTGCGCATATATGAAGAAAATGATACCGATATGACACAAAAAATGTTTATTGTGATTGTGAATGACCAAATATGTTCACAAGAAGAGGAGATACTGGCGAAACGGATACTGGCAGCAGGGTAAGAACGAGCAAGGATTCACTCAAGGTTGAGGTCTCCGGCGCAATAGATGAGACCATCACGTTCATCGGCATGGCTCTGGTGAAGAGCAAATGGAAGGATATTATTGACGATCTATCATCCATGCAGGAAGATCTATTCACCATGGGTGAGGATATAGGAACCGGCGGTACGAGAAGAACACTCTCAGAGGATCGGCTCCAGTGGCTTGAGAGAATAACCCTCAACTACAGGAAGGAGTTTGGAAAGATCAGGCTCTTCGTGATGCCTGGAGGTACTGAATCCGCCGTTTCTCTTCATCAGGCACGGGTTGTGAGCAGAACAGCTGAACGCAAGATTGTGTCACTCAGCCACCAGGAGAAGATCTCGCCTCTCGTTCTGAAATACGCAAACAGGCTTTCCTCCGCCCTTTTTATGATGGCGCTTGTTTCCAACAAGAGATCTGGAGTTCAAGAGCGCATATGGGATGCGGGAATAGAATCATGATTCTCTATCAGCTGGATCAGGATCTCAACACCAACCTCCCTGAACAGACCAAAGGTACCTGAGAGATTCTCCTTCAGATCAGTTTTAAATCTTTTGGCATCGATCGGTACGGTTCCCATCACACCGGGATCCATACCGCATGCAAATATCCTGGAAAACCCCTGAAGAACTTCCTCTGAGTAATTTATTGATATTCCATGGTACGATACAAAATCGTCGAGGGCCATACCAAATGAGCCCACCTTCTTGCCCGCAATCCAGAAACCGGGCTCCGATCCGGTGTAACAGTGGAATCCCTGAGATCCTATGGCGTCCACAGTTGCCTTTTCGATGGAGCTCAGAAGGTGGCCCACATCACGTCTGCCATTCACTCTCGTATCGAAAATGAAATAGGCTACCACCTGACCCGGTCCGTGATAGGTCACATCCCCACCTCTTTCCGTTGAAACTACCTGGACGCCTTTGTAATTATCCGGATCGCTTTTCCTGCCAGTGGTGAAGACAGGGAAATGTTCCACAAAGAGGATAACGTTTCCTATCCTGCCAAGCTTTCTTAGGTGAACCAGCTTCTTTTGCAGATCGTGAACCTGGAGGTAATCCATTCTGCCGAGATCAACGCAAAGGTTTGAAGTGTAACGGCTTCGAATAGGCACCCTGAAACGCCTCCATGAGTCCTTCGGATATGGTGGGATGGGGATGCACTGCTGCACCCAGATCGACCACGGATAGGCCGGCCACCTTTGCCGTAACAATTTCGCCGATAAGTTCCGAGGAGTGGGGCGCTGCTATGGATCCACCTCTGATAAAGCCATCATCATCATAGTACACAGTGTATGAACCGTTCACGGAGTTCATTCCCAGTGCTCTCCCATTGGCACCAAGCGGAAAGGTGGATTTCCTGCCGGAAAGATCTCCAGCATAGGATATCTCAGGATCAGAATAAATAACAAAAGGAATGTTCGAATAGTCCACATCAACAGAATTGCCCGAGATATTTTCTGCAACCACCTCAGCATCGTAGTAGGCTTTGTGGGCAAGCATGGGCTGTCCAGACACATCGCCTATGGCGTATATGCCCTTCACATTCGTCATCTTCCTGCTGTCTGTTCTGATAAAGGGACCATCCATCTCAATTCCCACATTTTCAAGGCCTATGTTTTCCGTGTTTGGTCTCCTGCCAACACTCATAAAAACATACTCGGCCTCGATGGTCCTTCCACCTGCCTGGACTATTTTCTTTCTTCCCTGGGTGGATACCTTTTCAACCTTTGTTCCGGTCATAATATCCACCCCAAGGTTAACAAGGGTCTTTCTCGCATACCTTGTAAGCTGGGGATCAACGCCTGGGAGAATATTATCCATCATCTCCACGATCGTTATCTTGGATCCAAGCTTCGCAAATGCAGTTCCGAGTTCTATTCCGATATAGCCACCACCAATGATCAGAATGCTCTCCGGAATGTGATCGAGATCCAGGATCTCCCGGTTGTAAATAACACCCTCAAACCCCTGGATTGTGACGGGTGATGATCCCGTTGCAATGATCAGGTTCTGGGCCTCATAGGTCTCACCCCCAGCGGTTACCTCCCTCATCCCGGAAATGGATGCGGATTTTTTCACAACGTCTACGCCCCACATCTTAAGAAGGGTTGACACACCACCGGTGAGTTTGTTGATCATTTCCCATTTCCATTTATTCCATATTCTAAGATCAAGAGAGGTTTCTACCGATACCCCCGGCTGTTCCTTCAGGTAGTAAATGGAGTTGGCCATCTCTATGAGAGCCTTCGAGGGAATACATCCATAATTGAGGCACTCTCCCCCTATCTTTTCCTTTTCGAAAAGAATGACCTTCTTGCCTTTCTGGGACAATCGTATGGCAGAGGCGTAACCTGCCGGTCCTCCTCCAATAACCGCCGCATCGTACATTCACTTTCCCTCCATACCGAGAATGCCTCTGTCCATCTTCTCGAAGAGTTCTTTGAATCTCGTGATGAATCTCGCGGCATCAGCACCATCAATAATGCGATGATCGCAGGACATGGATATCAGCATCCTGTTCTTTCCAAGGCCCGGGAAATCCTGGCCGGGAACCCTGTGTACAGCAAGAATCGCAACCTCAGGATAGTTGATAATCGGTGTGGACAGGATTCCCCCTATGGAACCAACGTTTGAAACTGTGAATGTAGAGTTTTGCACCTCTGGAAGCTTGAGTTGGTTCCTTCTGGCCCTCTCAGCGAGGTCAGCTACCTCTGCGGATAGTGTGACAATGTCCTTCTGATCAACATCCTTCACGACGGCTACAGTGAGACCTGCAGAGGTGTCGACTGCAAATCCCAGATTATAATATTTCTTCAGAAGGTAGCGCGATCCTTTTTCATCATATATGGCATTGAACTTTGGAAATTCCTTAAGAACGGCCGATGCCACCTTCAGAAAGAATGGTGTGAAACCAATATCCGATCCCCTGGAGGCGAGATCCTTACGGATCTTCAGCATATTGGATATATCAAGAATCTCAAAGATGGTGAAGTGGGGCATAACTGATTTGGATCTTGACATCTTCTCAAATATGATCCTCCTCAACCCCTTCGGTTCGAGGATTTCTTCTTCTGTTATTTTCTGTTGCGGAACCTCCAGTTTCTGGCCCTCACCCTGTGAGGCGAGATACCTTCTCACATCGGTGGGGAGTACCCTCCCACCGGGCCCCGTAGGGGTTACCTTTTCAAGAGGCACACCGAGCTCAGCGGCAAGCTTCCTCACAGCAGGGGTTGCCAGTATCCTACTCTGAGATGATTTCACCTCACTTTGGGAAGGTGGCTTTGTGTCCATTCCCTGCACCGGAGATGAGGGGGCAGCCGCAGAAACCTCACGCTCCCCTTCAAGATTTGTCCTTTCCTCCTCCTGGCCATCATCGATCTTTATGAGAACATCTCGAACCTTCGCGACGGTTCCCTCATGCACGAGTATTTCCTTAACCTTGCCGGAAACAGGACTGGGGATCTGCACGGTCACTTTGTCGGTCATGACCTCAACAAGATCCTCACCCTCCTTTATCTCCTGTCCAATCTTAACCTTCCAGCTGACGATTTCACCTTCCGTTATTCCCTCACCGATGTCGGGCAATCTAAAAAGAAACATTATACACCCTCCATTGCTCTCTTCACTGCACGCATAATTCTCTTTTCGTTGGGAAGGTAGAATTCTTCATTCCTGTAGGGGAATGGTGCATCTAAGCCAGTAACCCTTAAGATCGGTGAGTATAGGTATTCAATGGCCCTCTCACTGATCATTGCAGATATCTCAGCTCCCATCCCAAGGGTTCTGGGAGCTTCGTGCACTATTATGACCCTTCCCGTCTTCCTTACAGATTCCAGAATGGTGTCCTTATCGTAAGGCATCAGAGTTCTGAGATCGATCACATCAGCGTTGACGTTGTTTCTCTCAACCGTATCGATAACAACAGGAACCATGGATCCATACGTCACGATCGTTATGTCATCACCCTGATGTTTGAGCGCCGCTTTTCTTAGAGGTATCTCGTACACTCCATCCGGGACATCCTCCTTGATGGAGCGGTAGAGCCTCTTTGGCTCCAGAAAAATCACTGGATCAGGGCTCCTCGTGGAAGAGATCAAAAGACCCTTCGCGTCGGAGGGTGATGATGGAGTTACCACTGTAAGACCGGCTGTGTGGGCGAAGTAGCTCTCACCACTCTGTGAGTGGTACAGGCCTCCCTTAATGCCTCCACCGTAGGGTGTTCTCAGCACGAGAGGGCATGAAAATTGAGAAGCGCTTCGAAATCTTATCTTGGCCATCTGATTGATTATCAGATCCATTGCGGTGTAAATGAAATCCTGAAACTGGATCTCCGGTATCGGGTGTAGACCGGCTACAGACATTCCTATGGCCATGCCAACTATTCCAATTTCAGCCAACGGAGTGTCGATTACCCTATCGGCACCGTACTTTTTATAGAGGCCATCGGTGGCTCTGAATACACCACCATTGATGCCAATATCCTCTCCGAGTATGATGGCATCGGGATCACCCGACATGATAAGATCGAGTGCCTGATTGATGCTTTTTATCATTGTCATCTCCGTCACAGCAGGTCACCTCTCTCTTCTTGAAGCATCCATGAATCCTCGGCATACACATCCGTGAAGGTTTCCTCGGGGCTAGCAGGGGGTATCTTCTCACTCTCCTCGAACTTTGAGTCGACGATCTTCTCCGCCTGTGATTTAATCGCCTGAGGAAGATGTTCATCCATGACTTTCATCGATATGAGAAGTTTCTCGGTCACCACGAGGGGATCACGATCGCTCCCCTCGGATATCTCATCTTTTCTGTACTTCGAGGGATCATCTGATGTGGAGTGGGGACCCATTCTGTAACTTACCGCATTGATCAGAATTGGGCCCTCACCTGCTCTGATGCTTTCCACAGCCTGCCTGGTGGTACGGTACACGTCCACCAGATTATTTCCATCCACCTTCAAACCCCTGATCCCATATGCCTTGGCCTTTTCTGATATGTCCGTTTTGCTCTGCTTCTCCACTGGATAGGAAATGGCCCACTGGTTGTTCTCACAGAAGAATAGAACAGGCACATCATAAACGGATGCGAAATTCATGGACGCATGAAAATCGGGTGTCGATGTTGCACCATCGCCGAAGGTGGCAGCAACTATACCTTTCCTCTTTCGCATCTTGTAGGCATATGCTGTCCCAACCGCAAGAGTGAGATTCGCGCCAACCATACTGGGCACTGTGAAGAAATTAACAGATTTATCCATAAGATGGCTTGGCATCTGTCTTCCTCTGGCTGAATCCGCGGAGTTTCCCATGGCCTGGTTCAGCAAGGCCTCGATGGAACCGCCGCGATATATCAGAAGGCCTATATCTCTGTAGTAACCATATATAAAATCCTCAGGCAAAAGGGCCATTGAGAGACCGACCTGCGAAGCTTCCTGGCCCATCATTGGAGTGTAGAATCCAATCCTACCCTGCCTCTGTGCACTCACCAATTTCTTATCCAGTGTTCTGGCCAAAACCATGGCTGTGTAGCCCTTGACAAGAAGGGCTTTCTCCTCTTTACTTATACTCTCAGTCATATTCTCCTCCACTGTTATCGTTGGACCTTGATAGCCAGGCCTCCAGAGCTCGGTATGATGATCTTACCAGTGGTCCTGAAGCGACATAAGAGAAACCCATATCATAGGCAACATCCTTAAGGCGCTCGAATCTCTCAACAGGAGAGTATTCTGCCACAGCCACCTGCATCCGGGATGGGCGGAGATACTGACCTATTGTAAGGATGTTTAGACCAATGGCACGAAGGTCCCTCATGGTGGCGATCACCTCATCATCGGTTTCACCGAGACCTAGCATGATCGATGATTTTGTAATAGAGTCACGATTTTTATCTTTAATGTATTTCAAAACGCTAAGAGACTGTTCATATCCTGCCCGTGGATCTCTGATCTTGGGTGTGAGCCTCCTCACCGTTTCTATGTTGTGACCTATAACTGTTGGTGCCGCCTCCATAATGATATCTATGAGGTCCTTTCTTCCCTGAAAATCTGGAATGAGAACTTCGACCTTCGCTCCCACACGCTTTACCTCTCTTATGACATTTGAAAAGTGGTTAGCCCCGAAATCGGGCAGATCGTCTCGATCCACAGATGTTATAACAACATAGGAGAGTTTCATCTGCCGTACTGCCATGGCCACCTTTTCTGGCTCAAGCGGATCCAGAGGAGCCGGCGTACCGTGAGTCACGGAGCAAAACCTGCATCCCCTTGTACAAACCGACCCCATCACCATGAATGTGGCTGTTCCCGAACCCCAGCACTCTGCCACATTGGGGCACCTTGCCTCTTCGCAAACAGTAACAAGTTCTCTGCCCTTTATCGCTTCTTTGACCTTGAGGTAGGTCTTTCCAGAGGGAAGCTTAACCTTCACATATTCGGGTTTCACGAATAGGTATACGCTGTTTATATTCATAATTAACGTTAACAGTTAAGTAGAAGTTTTTCCTCAAAATCTTTCATGGCTATATGCTATACCATCTTCAGGGTGAAAACCATGTGCACACAGTGAATCGTAACAAAGATGAAAGGTTCGTGATATAGGAATCACGAACCGTCTGACGATTTCAGACCCCTCCTGAGGGTGAACAATATGGCAAGCCCTATCATGCTGAATCCAACCATGGCCACGATGTCCCCTGCCAGCCTGGCCCAGATAAGATCTCCGGTGAGAGGGAGGTGCCAGAATGGTATAGCTCCAGGCAGGCTAGAGTGCAGGGACTTAATGTACCAGAAACCATACTTCAGCTCTTCCTCATACTGGTATATCCCGAGGGGCAGGAGCGAGAATAGAGCCTGCATGTAGAATCCAATCCCATAGAGCACTGCTGCCACCCTCATGTATCTGAGATGCGAATCTTTCAGCGCACCGGAAAGATATGCAATCACCACCCAGAGCATTATGCTCGGAAGACCGTATGCCAGCGGAAAAGCAAGATGAGCATGCGCCATCACGACCTGGCTATCGTGCAGATAGTAATTCAACACGGGCATGTTCAGCAAGCCGCCTCCAAATCCTGCCGCACCTATCCCTCCACCAATTCCGGCAACAATCGTGAAAACCAGTATGGTTTTCTGAAACTCGGTCCTGGCATCGGTCTCTCTTCTAACCCACAAGAGGATCGCGTAGATCACGGCAAATCCAATGGCAATTGCTTCTAGAATACCCACTATAGAACCTATGTAGAGCCATACCTGAGGCTGACCTCCCCAGTAGTAATGATGCGCTGTGCCTATCATACCACTTGCAATATCAGCAACGGCATCAACTCCCACGATCGCCGTTCCAAGCCTCACCGGGAACAGCCCACCTATGATCAGTAGAGTTACTATTATTGCAACTATGATGGATGGCCAGAAGCCCTCAACGAAGGCATGAATCATTATCCATCTGAAGTATTCATCAACGGTGTAGTTCACCCACGGATGAAAGACCGGCAGCGCTCCCATAACAATACCAAATGCTGTGCCCGCAAGCGAGATCCCCAGAATCTGTGTGAGAGGCTTGAAGTTTGGATTCGTAACCTTGGATGCCTTCAGGAACAGATAGGAAAGATAGAAGACCTGAATGGCTATTATAAGAAGCCATATAGTTCCCTGCGTGACAACGTTCCTTCCCTGGCCACCGAACATGAACCATAGTTGGAAGAACCCACTACTGTATGGTATGATCTGCAGGTAGTTCAGAAGTATGCCCAGCTCGGTGAGAAATGACACCACCACATATGAACCGATTATTCCCCATGTAAGCCTGCGGGACAGCTGAAGGCCAAGATATGGGAGCACGAACAGCGAGAATACGACCCACGAACCTGCGATCCATAAGACAGCCAGTGTGTAGTGCTCCGCATTGCTCACATTGAACGGAAGAATATTGAGAAGATTTGCCCCATAAAATGAGGATGACGTATAAAGGTGAAATGTGTATTCACCGAGCAACCCCTGAATTGCTGAAGCGACTATGAGAACTCCAATACCTACCAACGTTGATTTCTGAACCTTCGATGGTGGTGGAAGGCTAACCGGTTCTCTAGGATCTTTCCAGTACTTCAAGAACTTTGTGAAGACATATGCGGCAATGGGCAGCAACGCTATAATAAATGCGAAGGTCATAAGATCAGAGGAGATAAAAACACTCGTATTGGGATGCAGGATCCCGATCACGTAAGGGTAGCCATTTGTGTGCCCCGTGAACGCTATCATCGCGGTCCAGGTGAAAAAAGCATTCAGATCTGTGAGCACAGTCTGATTGGTGATATAATCTGGTTTCAATCTGTTCTGGGCCGCTTCTTTTCCGAGATAGTTTTCATAATAGGATAGAGTGTAGTTGAATGCCCCTTTCATTAAGGGTGAGACGATCATGGTATTGGTAGCGGACGAATAGGTTACATGCAAGTATGACCTGATATCATTGACCTGTGAGGTGTTATTCGAATCGAAGTGGATCATGCCAAGCTTACCGGCCACATAATTCTCATCCAGCTGGATGGTTGTGGACGTGAAGTCGGATCCAAAATACGCCCCGAAACCGAGAACAGAACCATAGTCGGCCAGGCCATACTTCTGGTACAGATACTTACCCGATTTTATCTGATCTGCCGTGAAAATAACCTGTCCATTTGTTGTGATCACCTTTTCAGGAATGGGTGGAAGATGTGCGAAGGTATAAGCGGACATACCCAGCCAAACAACATATGCAAGGACTGTGGTTATGGCCACAATCATTGCCCATTTACCCTTCTTCTTTCCTCTGTAGACCTCAGAAGGCATGAAAAATATATACCGTGAGCTCATAAATAGAGAGAGTCTAGTATGCTAGCCTAGATCCTCTGTAGCATGTGCATCTCCACAACTTTCTTTAAAGCCCTTCGGAGTATGATATCTACCGTGGATGATCTTATGGAAAAATTTTCCGCGATCGATGATAGGGTAATCTTCCTGGTCGTGTCAAAGTAACCGTTGAGCAGAGCAAAGATAAGAATTTCAGATTCTCTAGGCGTTAGCGGAGGCTGCGTCACATACGGTTCTTCTCTAAGGATCTTGTAATCTATACCCTCATCGTCAAATTCCTGCAGGATCTTTCTGAGGTGTGTCCGATCCGTTAGTATTCTGTAAATCATTATCTCTCTGTGTATGCCTTCCTCCGAAAGTATCACCGTATTCTTTCTCGCCAGTACTCTGCATGTTTCGCAGCTGTTTGATGTTGCAAGAACCTTATTTTTCCCAACCAAGGAAACGGTTATTGATTCTCTTCTAAAGCATGAAACAACATCTTTCACACCATGTGGAACTTCGAGCATGTGAGTCGTCCTCTCGGGGCCCACATTGAGATTGATCACCTGCCCTTTAAGGCCATACTTTTCCATCGCAGAAGATATTTCACAGTCCTCTCTCCTGGTCCATATCTCCACCTCTAACAGCTTCGGACCCTTCACCTCTACTAAGAAGAGATGAAACTATTTTTAGCTTATCCATAACATATGAATTTTCAGGGAAGATTTCCGGATTCACAAATAACATCAATCCAGATTTCAGATGCCCTTGCAAGACAACCGGTAAACCAACACATCCACATTACATAAATATATTATCGAAAGTGATCATTAACCACCATATGATCCCGGGAAAGTTGAACTCAAGAGAAATGAGAAGGATGATGGCCCAGATGGGCATAAAGACAGTTGAGATGAATGATGTGAAGAGAGTAACTCTTCATGGGGACAGTAAAGACTACATCATATCAAATGCCCACGTTGTGCTGATTGAGGCGCGTGGAGAGAAGTCCTTTCAGATCACAGGAGATCTCAAGGAGATTCCCAAATCATCCTCACGAACCGATGAACCGGTTTTTCCCGATGAGGATGTAAAACTTGTGATGGAGCAGGCCGGGGTGTCCAGAAAGAAGGCCGTGGAGGCCCTCAAGAAAGCCGAAGGCGAGGTTGCCCAGGCAATAGTCGATCTGACGACGGAAAATGATTGATCTATCCGAGATTGAAAGGCGCCTTCTCCCCGACGAAGAGCTGAGCAGAAAACTCAGCCGGGTCTCACAGGATCTCATATCAAAGATAAGGATCGAACTTGAGAGAGATGGGATTCAGGCAGAACCTCTGCTGGTCGGGTCAGTCTCCAAGGGAACGTTCCTCGACCCAGATATTGACATTTTTATTTCATTCGATAGGAAGTATGAGAAAAGTTTTATTGTTTCAACATCCCTCAGGATAGGCCACAGGGTCCTCAGCAACGGAACGGAAAGGTACGCGGAACATCCATATGTGACGGGAAGCGTGTCAGGCATAAAGGTTGACATTGTTCCGTGTTACCGCATAAAAAAGGGGGAGACAATCATCACAGCTGTTGATAGAAGCCCTCTTCACACCCGCTACATCCTTGAGGCCCTTCCCGAAGAAAAAAAGTCGCAGGTAAGGCTATTGAAAGCCTTTATGAAACATCTCGGTATTTACGGATCAGAGGTTTCAACGAAAGGATTTTCTGGATACGTGTGTGAACTCCTGATAATCAGGAATGGAGACTTCATTGAGACCATCAGATCGTTTTCACAGACGAAAGGCCGTTATATCATATCTGATGGAGCGACCAGAAAATTCAAAGATCCCGTTGTGATAGTTGATCCTGTGGATGGAAAAAGGAACGCTGCCGCTGCCGTGAGCTTGGAGAACCTCTCACTGATGAAGATTGCATCAAGAGAGTTTCTTCTGAATCCTTCGGACGAGTTCTTCTTTGGCACCAGAACACGGAAAAAGGTCCTGATGGAGAGAGGTACCCATTTCAGAATATTCAGGCTTCCACTGATTGATGCTGTTCCTGACACATTATATCCACAGGTCGATAAATTCAGAAGGGTCCTTGAGAAGCTTCTCGATGACGGTGGCTTCATTCCCCTGGGCAGTGAGATTCACATGGGCGAATCGATCGACATACTCGTGGAGCTCAGGTTTCTCAAATCTCCCAGATTCATAATCCACCGGGGTCCGCCTGCGGATTCAGAGAGAACCCACGACTTCATAGAAAAGTGGATCGGAAACGAGAGAGCACTCGGTCCCTATCTTCTGGGGGATAGATTGTTCGTAGAGGTTCCAACGCAACCCGAGAGTGTTGAGGAATATATCCTTAACAGAATAGGAAAACGCAACATTGGGAAGAACCTCAATCCCGTGAAGTCGAAGCTTTCTATCCTGAAGCCTTCTCCCTCAGAGGAGTATGAGGTTCTCACAAAATACTTCTCCAGGGTGATTCCTATCCACCCGAGAAAGCCTCCATAAAGACAAGTTCATCCTCGGGATTGACAATTTTGTCCGATGTTACAGGATTTCCGTTGAGGAGAAAAACAAATTTAACACTGCTTATGCCCAGCTTCTCAGCTATCTCACCAACAGATGCTGCCTTTTCCAGTGGTATTTCCCTCTTCTCTTTTCCGATTATTCTAATCATATTGCACCACAGCCCCGGGCAGATTCGAACTGCCGTCGTCGGATCCAAAGTCCGGCATGCTTGGCCACTACACCACGGGGCTCCTGTAACCGATTGAAGACGGATATTTAATCTGATCTGCCCAGATGATAAAAGGCACTTATCTTCCACTGTGAGGCGGTCTCCAGTGATCTATACCCAATATGTCGATTTTCCAGATATCCTCGAACAGTATTCAGGGCAATATCAGGCCTGTTGTTCTCCTCGCTGAGATGTGTCAAGATAATCCTAGTTTTGGGTTCCACCATCTTGCTTATGGCCTCCGAGCTCTGACTATTGGAGAGATGTCCTGAATCGCTGATTATCCTGTTCTTAAGGAAGTATGGATATCTACCATTTTTGAGCATTTCCACATCGTGATTGGATTCAAACGCGAGGATATCCGAGCCCTTTGCCTCTCTGAGAAGGGCGCCACCGACCACCCCCATATCAGAAGCAATGGTTATCTTGAATTCCGAGTGGCGGATGATGTAGGCTACCGGATCAACCGCATCATGGCTTATCCCGATGGCACTGATCTCAAAATCACCCACATACTCACGATCAACGATGTAAAAATCTCCGTCAAGTGAAAGATACTCAAGCGTTCCCTTTCTGGAATATATATCGAGATCCTCCCTCTTTATCAGCGTTCCAAGACCAGATGAGTGATCCGTGTGCTCGTGTGTTAAAAACAGAGATAGATGCTGTGGTCTTATTCCAAGATGCGAAAGAGATTCACGGTATCTCCTGTAAGAGATGCCAGCATCTATCATTATGGTGGAGAAGGAATCCCATATCAGCGCAGAATTTCCTTTGCTCCCACTTGACAGTATGGCGAACCTGATCCCTTCCATCATACAGCCATTTCATCTACATTAATAACGTTGTTCAGGCAGATGCCTCACGGTGCACCTCATGGAGAGGGAAGATCAGCCTGAAGGGTAGTCTGGGAGCTCAGCGGAAAACGCACTGCCATCCAGACATATACGAGAGCAAACAGGAATGAGGAAACAAATATGGGGAGGAGAGTATAACTGAGTGGTATGGATCCGGAAAACCCAATGTACGGGATCCTGAAGGCCAGTATCGACGATGCAGGAACAAGGTTCCCATAACTGGCGTATGTCAGCTTACCGCCGACAGATAACATCACCCACACACTCCCGATCACATAAGCAAAGGCAATTGCGACCGCAATATAGAGAATGATCCTGTGCAATCTTCTGGCAAGAAAAAAGGGTATCAGGAAAATTATTGCTACCTTCAGGGATGCGTAGATCGATATGAAGATCAGCACGGAGATAGCGTAATCCACATATGATCTTCCTGAAAGAAACAGCAGTGAGACGATTGTGAAAGCCACAAATATAACCGCTGGCACGAAAAGTTTCCATCTCAGAGATGACTCAAGAAACAGAGAGAATGCAATAATGATCGATATACCCGCACCAGTGAACAGAATGGATGATCGCGTGACTGTATCTAACATCAATATTCCCATGTTTATACTCAACACTCTCGCAATGGTCGATGCCGCGGAGAGAGCAATTGCCACTGCGAGGAAAAGGAAACCCAGTGTTATATAGTCCGGATTTACCCTTTCCCTATGCTCCCCCTCCAGAGAGGCACCGGTCTGACCTGAGAGTATCTGGTGAAAGGTGGGCCATCTCACAGCCAGAATAACGATACTCTGTCTGGTGAGACGGGCATAGCCACCTCTGATGAGCTTTTTTATGAATTTCGACCCGGTAAATAAAGTGTCGAATGCACCTTCCCATATCAGATGAGCATCTCCGCTATCCCCCTCCCTCAGGGCGGAACTTGACAGGGATCTGACAGGACGAACCTTAACACCGGAATCAATGAGGTTCTTGCACTCCCCCAGAACCGATTTTTTGAGTTCTTCAGCGTCATATGCGCTGAGAACGTATATCTCAGCTCCCGATTTCGCATTTCCAGAGATCTTGAATTTTCTCCGATCACCCTCATCCTGAGGCACATCACCTCCGAGAAGGGTTCCCAGATCATCGATACCAATGTAATCTGCAATTTCCTTCAGAGATCCAGATAGTTCACCGGGATCAGCCGCAACCTCCGGGGACATTGCTATATACAGTGATACAAACCTCATAAACTTTAAGACCTTTCGTGGCTGAGAGATTATCTGGTCAGTATTTCCTGATTGATATGCTGTTCGGCAATTAACGAATCGGAATTCGTTAAATCTTTATATGATGCTAAATATAACGAACTATGCAAGCTCAAAAAGTGGAGATATATGTTTGTACGCTCTGCGGGGCGGAATACGAAACCGAATTTGAAGCGAACCAGTGCAATCATGGATGGGACTAACATCAGCGTATTCTGATTGGTGTGCCTCATTACTTTCATGCTGTGTGAGCTGATAACATGGTTGAATGGCCTTAAAGGAGGGTGATGAGAAGAGAACTGATCTTTCCATCTGAACGTGCACATCTTTTTCATGTCTTGTCGATGCCAGACTTTGATAACCGATGCAAATATCTACCATTCCAGGATCTGAAGGTGGTCCATTTTGAATGATACAGAGGCATGAATTCAGGACCATTGTGCGTGGAATTCGTTATAACGCCAGAAATCTTCTCCTGATGAATTCTTCATGTTTTAAAAGGGTGATCGGATAGCATCCAAACAGACTGATGAAGCCTGACACATGCAGGTAAATAAACACGGGCTGATCGTGGTCTCAGGATTTTTTCTTTATAAGCCTTAACGCGTCCAATTCTCTCGCGTCCGATGTTAAAATTCCCCGGGGGCCTTTTATCGTTTGATCCGGTCTCACCTCCACCTCTTCCCCCGGTATTATTCCAGCTTCGCTGAGTGATCTCAGAAAGTTCTCATCCTCGTAGGTGGTTCTCAGAAATATATAAACGCCCGGCTTCGCTTCGGACGCTTTTATCTCCTCCCTTTTTTCGATCGGGTTAATTGGATTGCCATGAGGACATACATCGGGCTCCCCGAGATGTCTGTAGAGAACCTCCCCCTTCTTGTCGCTAAAGAGATGCTCGAGCTCCATAACGGAGGAGTGTGCATCTTCCCATGGTGTTTCAAGCAATTGGTGAGAGAATACCTCAACAATCCTATGCGTTCGAACAACAGGTATGGCCAGCTTTTCCCCTTTTTCCGTGAGCCTTATTCTCCTACCGTCTCTCGTTATGATCCCTTCGTCCTCCATTTTCTTCAAATACTCAGAGGCTGTTGCTGCGCTGATCTTGAGCCTTTTTACTATATCCCTCTCTCGGGCGAAGCCAAATGATTCCGAAAATTCCCATATGACTAGGAGATAGTCCTCGCGATTGTTGGGCATCCAGTTTAAGATTACACCTCTATATTAATATTTACACGAACCCTTCATGAGAGAAGAATGAGGATAGAACATTGAATGCTGGATCAGGCGGCGTGTGGGATCAGCCGATGGCATGGTAACCTCAAAACAGATTGAGGCTTCATGGGTAACGTGCATTTAACCGTGAATCAAGATATCTCCTGATAAATGCTGTTCCGGACGTTTTCAAAAAACTCATTTACAATCTTTTCAGCCTGACGTTTGAGCAGCCCCTGAGCCAGGGATGCTATTTTTCCCCCGATGTTTACTGTGGCACTCCACCGAAGAGTTGTTGAGCTGTTAAGTTCACTGACATCAATAGAAGCCATAAAATCAATGGTCCCGGCGGTACCCCTACCATCACCCCTCAGCTTCGCGTGTCTTCCCTCATCCTTTTCAAAAATCTTGAGATTGACCGTGAATGTTCCCCTGATCATGGATACACCGGCCTTTATCCTTATGGTGAATGTGTCATCCCCAACATTCTCAAGTTTCTGAAAGCCCGGTATACATTGTGACAGCCTAACAGGATCCATCAGGAAAGAATAAACCACACCAACAGGTCTCTCTATAGTGGTTTCACCGCTCAGATCCATTTTACCGCCTCCATCACCACATTCGTCCCATATTAAAAGTCTTTCACTCCTCTTTGGCCAGAGTTCATCCTCTGAAGCTGATCAATTCATTTAGCCACGGGAAGATCCTTAAAGGCATAGATAAATGGTTTGAATCTTGAACACGAGGCTTTTAACTTTTACAGAAATGAATTGCCTGGGCAACGAGAACGCAAAAAGTCATTAAATAAGAACTCCATACTACAGTATGAAACTGGGAATTATACCCCTGGGAAACCACGCAAGAAGGAGAGTTTTGCCCTCTCTCAAAGGAACCGGATTTGAAGTAATATCGATATATGGAAGGAGTAAGGAAAGAATTGAACCGTTTTGCCAGGAAATCGGAGCTGAGGCGTACAGTGATCTGGATGCTTTTTTATCATCTGACATTGAAGCGGTCTATATCTCCTCCCCGAATTACCTTCACTACAGCCACGCGAGAAAAGCCCTTGAAAAAGGCAAACACGTTCTCCTGGAAAAACAGATGACGCTCTCCTTTAAAGAGGCTGATGAACTTGTCACCTTCGCTGAGTCTGAAGGGTTAACACTGAATATTGGGTTCCACCTGAGATTTCATCCCGCCCTCTCGGAGTCCATGAATATGATACAGAAGGGAAAGATAGGGCAACCGATCCAGATTGTGGGTACGTGGGCTGGTTATTCGCCTCCTGAATACCATTCAGAACCCCTGCGAAGCTGGTGGGAGAAACCTGAGCTTTCGGGGGGAGGCTCTATCATGGGAACCGGTGTTCACGTGATTGATTCACTTTTAACTCTGGCGAAATCTATGCCTCATAGAGTGTACGCATGGAAATATCCGCACACGGACGTGATAGATCGTTCCTTTCATGTACTGATGGAGTACGGAAGCTTTATAACAGAAGCATTCTCCTCCCGGGACCTGAAAGTTCCAAGCAATGATCTCGCTGTTTTCGGAACCGAAGGGCAGATAAGGGTATCGAACTTCTTCTCGACAGCAGTTGATTCGACCCTTTATCTGAATGGTGAATCTGTAAAACACCTTGAAGGCGTGAACCTTTATACGGAAGAATTCAGGGCATTTGCAGAATCTATCAGAGGAAAAAGATCGAAAATAGCTACCGGTAGAGAGGGTGCCAACGTTGTTAGAATAGTTAACGCAGCGAACCTATCCCTGGAAAAGGGGATGGCAATAGATCCTGCGAAGCTCGATTAACAGAACTATTTCCTCTCTAAAACTGAGCACCCTACGCATATCATCTCAGACAGGCAAGAACTTGCCCTTTGTTCCCGGATCAGATGCTCTTAGGAGAAACCACCTCATACCTGAACGGTTTCAACAATCCCATCTCGAATGCTTTTCCGTAGTAAATATCCAGGGCCCTCCTGCCAGCTTTTCCCATGTCTACTGTGAGATCGTTGACATACATCCTGATAAATTTCGTTTCCATATCCATATCACTGTATCGCGCGTATCTCAGAGCGTACTTGACAGCTTCCTTTTCATGATTCTGCCCGTACTTTATGGATCGAATGAAGTCATCGAGAAATAGATTTATCTTTTCCTCTCCGAGATCCTTCCTTATGGCGTTGAAGCCGAGAGGTATCGGGAGGTCACCAGCGTACGCTTTCCATTCTTCATAGAGATCAAGGATCTTGAGTAGATTTCTTCTCCTGTAGGCCAGCTGTTCATCGTGGATTATGATTCCGGCGTCTACGGTTCCATCCTCAATGGCATCAACTATGCGGTCAAAGCGCAGTTCAATAAAAGAGCTGGGCTTAACTGCAAACATTCTGTAAAGCAGAAAAGCGGAAGTTCCAAATCCAGGAACTCCAACAGTAGCACTTGAAAGATCTACTTTCCTCCTGGCAAGAACGATGGGACCATAGCTTATGCCAAAACTCGAGCCAGCACTGGTTATGGAATAATCATCACTGATCATGGCATAAGCATTCGCGGATACTGCGGTAACATCGTACCGCGAATCTATGGCCTCCTTGTTGAGAGTCTCAATGTCTTTTATAACCTGGGAGTAATCAAAATGCGTATCAATCTTGCCTTCGAACATAGCGTAGAACATGAAGGAGTCGTCAGGATCTGGAGTGTGTGCAACTGTGAGCTTCATAGACCCTTATACACCCCGGCACAATAACCTTTTTCCCTGCTTTCAAAAACCGGAGGAGGAATCCAGATAACGGGAAATGGTCGGAACCAATTAATACAAACCTGCAATATCCCATTTTCTATGGTGGTTCAATGAATAGAGTGGTGATAGCATTAGGTGGGAACGCATTGCTTAGAAAAAATGACAGACAGGATTTCGTCACGCAGGTGAGAAGGGCAAAAGAAGCTCTTTCCAGCATAGCAGATGTGATCAACGATCATCAGGTTGTCATAACACACGGAAATGGACCACAGGTAGGAAACATACTTCTTCAGAATGAGATAGCCAGGGAACAGGTGGTTCCCATGCCCCTGGACGTGTGCGGAGCCATGTCTCAGGGCTTGATCTCCCAGGCAATATTTCAGGCTTATGAATCCATCAGGGTATCGACGGGCATAGACAAGGATGCTGTATCGATCTTCACGCGCACCCTTGTTTCAGCCGACGATGAAGCTTTCGATAATCCTTCCAAACCCATTGGACCATTCTACACAGATAATAAGGCCAGGAAGCTCAGAGAGCAGTTCGGGTGGCCGCTCGTTCAAATCACCGGTAAGGGATGGAGAAGAGTCGTTCCTTCCCCCACGCCAATCGAGATCCTGGAAGCAGGAGTTATAAAGAGTCTTCTTGCGGATAATTACCTTCCCATAGGAGTGGGTGGTGGTGGAGTCCCTGTCATCAAAACTGAGAGTGGATACAGAGGTGTGGAGGCCGTAATAGATAAGGATCTCGCTTCTGCGGTTCTCGCCACTAATGTGGGCGCTGACAGCCTCATGATACTCACGGATGTGGATCACGTCTACAAATCCTTCGGAACTGATGATGAAGAGGCCATAGGAAAAATCTCCCTGGGCGAGATGAAGAGCATTCTTAAAAATAACAGGTTCGAGAATGGAAGTATTCTCCCAAAGATCAGGGCGGCGCTCAACTTCGTGGAGAATGGAGGAAAACGAGCCTACATAACCTCTTTGGAGTACGGTAAGAGAGCAATGGAAGAGGATTATGGCACTGTTATTTACTCCGATTGATATCGGAAACAAGCCATTTACCATCCTGAGTCTTGAGCTTTCCCAGTTTCTCCAGATGGTGTAGATTCTCTTCCAGCTCTGTTTCGGGAATCACCAAACCAAAATTCTCCTGCAACTTCTTTTTAAGATCAACGGTTGTGAGCGGATCAGAGAGTACCCTGTGAGTGAGATTGTAAAGATCCTCGGTCACGTTCCAGGGAAATGTGAACCAGGTCCATTTTTCCGCCGGAACCTCGACCGCAAAGAAATCGGGCCTGAACTTTGAATGAGTTATGTGTAGCATCGTGGCAGTCATGAGGGATTCCGGAGACATTGTTTCGAGGAAGCGAACGGCAACCTCCATGCTCTCTCCTGTGTCAGTTATATCATCTACCACAAGCACTTTCTTATCCTGAATGTCAAGCTTTCCTGTGGCCTTCAGACGTGTCGTACCATCCATTGAGGCTGTTATTCCCCAGTGCTCTGTCTTAACCGCGTAAAGATCCTTGATAAGAAGAGAATCGGAAAGAATTCTTGCAGGAACCAATCCACCTCGAGAGAGACCGACAATTGCCTCAGGCTGGTATCTTTCCATTATGGTGTCACTGAGAATCTGACACCACCTATTGATGTCATTCCATGTAACCGCCTCAACCTTGAATTCCATGGTGCGGCAACCTGAGTTGCCTTATGAATTTTTCCGGAATTCTATTGCGTATCGCACACAGGATTTTCACTGAAATCCATTCCTCATAAAGTTTCATCATTCAATGAATGTAAATTTACAGGAAAACTTATATACGGAACATGCCATAGCCTCATATGGATCCGGCATTAGAGGCATTTCTGATTTTTATCTTCATAGTTGTTGTGCTGATCTTCCTGTCTGGCCTGCACATTCTGAAGGAGTGGGAGCGTGCTGTCGTTCTGGTTTTGGGAAGATTCACGGCCGTTAAAGGACCTGGTGTGATATTCGTGATCCCACTCATAAGCAGGATTCAAAAGGTCTCAACACGTATTCAGGCCGTTGCCTTCAAGACTGAAGCATCCTTTACAAAGGATAACGTTCCGGTCAATATCGATGCGGTCATGTACTTCCAGGTTATCGACCCCAAGAAGGCTGTTCTCAACATAGAGAGCTATTCGAGGGGAACCAACCTATCCGCACAGACAACCATCAGAGAGGTTATAGGAAAATACTCCTTTGATGAGGTTCTCACGGAAAGGGAGAAAATAGGAGAATCATCCAGAGAGATAATCGATGAGAAAACCGAGCATTGGGGAATCAAGGTATCCTCCGTTGAGATAAGAGACGTGCTTGTACCGCAATCTTTGCAGGAGGCTATGTCTAGACAGGCATCGGCGGAGAGGGAGAGAAGATCACGTGTGACGCTGGCCATCGCAGAGGTTGAAGCTGCCCAGAAGATGGTAGAGGCTTCAAATCAGTACGTTACCAATCCTGTTGCCTTCCAGCTGCGATGGATGAACATACTCTACGAAATTGGCCTCGAGGGAAAGGGTACCATGATGATGATACCCATGAGCACGATGCCGGCGGGTGTTATGGACCCATTCAAGATAATGGGTATGGAGTCTGTTGTCAAGAAATCGTCGGGTGGTTCCCAAAAGAAGGGGCAGAACAAATAGGCAGCGATTAGGAGAAACCAAACTGGATGCGAAGGTAATCCTCGGGACTCAGCTCCTGGGGCCTCCTGTTCAACATCTCTGGAGGTGCCTGCGGAACCGTGTTTTTCAAAATTTTCCTTCTCTGGGAAAAGGCTCTTTTGAGGAGTTCATCAAGCTGCTTGAGTTCCTCAGCGCTCAGGATATTCTTCTTTTTCAACAGAAGGATGGAAGAATCCACAGAGGGCTCTGGCCTGAAGTGAGATGACGGAACATCCAGCATTTTTTTCACCTCATACCGCAGAAAACAGTTAACGCTGAAACGAGAGTAATTCCTGGATCCAGGTTTCGCTATGGCTCTCTCGGCAACCTCTCTCTGGACCATCAAAACTGCCCTAGAGAAATCAAAATCGTACAGCCTGAAAAATATAGGAGATGTGATATAGTATGGGATGTTGCCTATGATCGCATCAAATCTCCCTAGATCAAAATCGAGAAATGACATATTTATGAGCCTGAGTTGGCCACTCTTCTCATAATCCCTGAATTTTGCTGAGAGATAGCCCACAAGGGCAGGATCAAGCTCCAGAGCCGTAACTGCTGAGCCGCGTTCAAGAATTCGTCCAGTTATCTCACCGTGACCGGCACCAATCTCCAGAATGTGCTCACCCGGAAGAGGTGAAAGGATCTCCAATTCCCTCGACAAGGTGAGATCGTTGACCAGGTACACCTGGCCATACCTTTTCATCAAACGCCTGGGACCTCTCATCTTGCAACGAAAAGTTTGTATTTTTCGTGCCTTTCCTGAAGCTCCTGGATTATCCTCTGAACCACCATCTTCTGGGGATTGTGAAGGGCCTTTATCCTCTCACTTAGATCACTGAACGATTCGAATTTTTTCTTTTTCCTCTCCTCAAGAATCGCCCACATGATCTTGTTTCCCAGACCGGGCAACAACTCCAGAGAGTGAAGTCTTGCATTTATCGACTCCGCCACATTAAAGAACTCAACAAAACGCCTTTCGTTTTTGTTAACTATGGTCTCAACCACATAGGGCAGCTCTGTGGTGGCGGCGCTCGTCAGATCCCTGTAGGATATCCTCCTCTTAACGGATATGATCTTATCCCTCATCTCAAGATTTTTGCCGATATATATCCTGTCTCCGATGGATACAACCGCATTCTCCTTGGGTATGAGTTCCAGGAGTTTGAACTCTGACTCTCCCACAGCGAGCAGCAGAGGGACCTTGTGATAACTTTTGTCCTGCGCCCTCCCCTGCGGAAGGTAATCTAAAACATAAGCGTATTCTTCCACACCATCACCAAACCTTTTAAACTATCCCTTTAAAATAATCAAGGATAGTATTAATCTTTTCTTCATCCGGCGTGAGATTATATGATGATAGTATGGCGGTAAGCTCTCCAACACTGAGAGGAACAAGGTCCACCAACTTTACTATGACCTCATCCGGCAGATCGGTGTTTTTCTTAAGATAGGCAATGGCCTTTTTTGCATCCTTTACGGAAAGACGATGAAATTTCTCTGCATACAGGAGCATGGCCTTCTGCTCATCAGAAAGATGATCAGATTTGGACAGGATATCCATTACCTCAGAGATACTGACAGGGATTTTTTTCATGATCGATCACTGGCCCTTATCATCCGAAAAGGGCTGAATCCTGATCAGATGGGCAGGAGATGAAACTATCTTTTTTTCAAGTGAACCGACCTTTATTGAAAGAATATAGGACGAGCCCTGTTTCCCCGTTATTCTGCCGGTATATCCCTGAAACCTGTGATAAGGCATCCCAGCATGGATCGACGGGTTAATTTTTACGGCAGCAAGATCACCAATCTCAAACGTTTTCAAAAGATCGTTAACTTTAGGAAAACCCCTATCTCTAACATTCTTACGCATCTTTTTCCTGGAACCAGCTCTTGGTCCGTGTGACATCTTCGCCATTCAGCATCACCTATATATCCATATCACATCGAGGCTAGACACCCTGAGGCTATCCCCGTATTCCGATGTTAAACTCGGCTTCGTCCTCCCAGAATCACCGCTGATGAGTTCCTTGATGTACGTTCCAGCTTCGGCCGTAAGCTCAATTCTGGCTCTTTTCCCTTTCAGAGAGAGTATTTTTGGGTCCCTGATGTGTCTAACCCTTATGAGATCCGCTCTTCGGTGAGATACCCTTAATGGAGTTCTTTGATATATATCTTTTGCGATTATAGAATCCATAGCTTCCTGAAAACGTTTTCTGTCAATATTCGATTCTGATGCGACCACCACACGATATCTCTTATCGTGTCGCGAGTTTTTCACACGTACCACGGTATCTCTATCGCACGAGCGCAGCTTAGCGATCCACACCTTTCCACTTCTATTTACCTCGGTTCGAAGAAGTTTTAGATCCACATCCCTCCTTTTGGGTTCCGAAATCTCTATGACGAACTCCCTCCCATTTCCGAGCATCCTAACGTCCACATCTTCTCTACCGGCTCCGTGGAGATAGTATTTCCGGCCATCCAGCATATTCCTGAGGGGCTCGCCTATTAAGGATTCAACCGTTTCACCGTTTCCAGGGTCGTGTATCCAGCGTGTCTGGGGAATCCCTCTCACCCTTTTTCTGTAAACTCCATAAACATACACACTTTTTGGCCTTATGCTTACTGAATCATACCTGGTGTCGACGAGAACATCCATCTCAGGGGAGCTCGGTTCAAATGTTGCATTCCGGCTGAGAGATACTACCTTACCCACCTCACGATTAAATTCCTTCTTCAGGGATTCGGATTCGACGCCAAGCATGGTGTGAATGTTCTTTTCATGCTTCAGAAGCTCCTCCCAGAATGTCGATCCTATCTTGAAGGTGCTGAACTGGTAGCCCTCAAGTTTCTCGAGGATCATCTCGCTGTATCGATCGATGTCATCCATCAGGCCTCCACATATGGTGCAGGACCCCTTAAAGGATAGATCCTCACGAAGCAGAATTTCCAAACCTTTTCGAAGAATCTGCCCACGCTGTCGGTTGGTTAACCCTGTGGAAACGCCAGAAAATATCCGCCCCAAACAGCTATCGCAATAACCTGAGACGGATGTCAGCCGGAAACGTTCCATGGATTGCTAGCCCACTACCGGGATAAAATAACCTTCTCTATGTTAGGCCTCTCCTTCACGAAGATCCTGGACCCACATTCACACTCAATGTCAGATGTTCCCAGGGACTTCTCCAAGGGACGGCCACATCTTATGCATCTGTACATTATCTCGTTTCCTCCATAATAATGGTGGTGTACTCAGGATTGTAACTTCCTCCCGCAAACTTGTAGTGGCAGTGCTTGCACTCCCATATGCCCGATGCCACCCTTCTCACTTTTCTTTTCTTGCAGGATGGACATACGTACAGAGAGCTTTTCTGTTTGTATACCTCATTCCAGGACTTTCTCAACTTAACGCTGTAGCGGGGGCCAAACCTACCAGCAGCTCCAACCTTAACCGTCCTCTTTGCCATTTCTTACACACCCTTAAGGTATTTCTCCCTTATCTCTTTTCCCAATCTGATCGAGGTGTTTATGGCATCCTCGATCTCCTTCCAGGTAAAGGTTCCAGATAGCCCCTTCTGCATTGCCCTTATATGGCCATCCTCGGTCGTGGTTACGGTAACCCTTGCAGAGGACATCTGTTCCTCCTCTATTGTGGGATCAGCCACTATCCAGTCACCCAGTTTTGCAAAAGTGACAGATACGGGAGTGTTGTTAACAGGAAGTTTAGCATCCTTCAGACCATGTGCTTCACCCGGTATTACGGCAGTCCTCAGGGCGGCCACAGCACCGAGATTGCAGGCATCAAAGATGTTTCCATCCACATCGAGAACATCGATATCGATGAACACTATCCATACCTTCTTTCCTTCCTCGATCACAAGATCCTTGAGTTCGATGGTTTTGCCCTCCCTGATACCACGATCGACCACTCGCGATATCTCAATGGATACCTCATTGGGTGGTCCAGATTCAAAGGTTGGGAAGGATATGGGTAGCAGCTCAACGTTTGTTGTGAGAACTCCCTGGTTGGGTGTGTCTGGAAAGGGCTCACCCATCTCAATCTTGACACCAGCGAGTATTCTCGTTTTTCCAATGGTGACCATCGCAGATCCAGCTGCTCTGGGCACGTAATTAGTCTGAATGCTTATTTCCCTGAACTCATCGAATTTACGACCATCTCCTCTAACTCCATCACTTAACTTTCTGAGTATGAAGTTTTTCTTTATTTCCGAAAGAATACCAAGTTCATCTCTGGGCATGCTTATTCACCCCACTGTGCCACGACGTCCGTGAAACTTTTTGAAAGAGCCTCTCTCTGCAGATTGTAGATGTGTTTCAGAGCCTTATCAAGCATTGAGTGGGCTTTGGACATCTCTTCCACTGTTAAATCTCCGTCCATCTGCATCAGAACTACCTCACCTGTTTTTGGCAGTATTGCGAATGGTATATCGGCCTGGCCAAAGTTATCCTCTTCCTTAGATAGATCGAGCAAAACCTGACCATCAGCCTTCCCTGCGGTGCAACCGACCACGAGATCGCGCATTGGAATGCCCGCTGCTGCAACGGCAACGGAGGACGCTGTAAGCCCTGCTATTCGTGTGCCGGCATCCGCCTGGAGAACCTCTATAAAAACATCTATCTCAGCTCTGGGAAACTGTTCCACTATTATGGCCGATTCAAGAGCCTCCGAAACGACCTTAGAAATCTCTATGGATCTTCGATCTGGCCCGGGTCTCTTGCGCTCATCGACCGAGAAGGCCGCCATGCTGTAACGGGCCCTTACAAAGGCTTTATTGATGTTCTGTGAATGCTTTGGATAGGCTTCTCTGGGACCATAAACACCAACGAGAATCTTGTTTCCACCCCATTCGATATATGCTGAGCCATCCGCCCTATTCAGCACGTTAACTTCTATCTTAATAGGCCTGAGTTCATCAAAACCCCTCCCATCAAGGCGGAGTCCATCGTCATTTATCAGTTTTATATCACTTGCTGTTCCCAACAATGTCACCTCTTCTTTTCTCCAAATATTCTTTAATGTAATCTGTCAAACCCTCCCCGTGGGCCAGTTTCTGAATCAACTCAAGAGTATCGATAGCTATCTCAACGTTCTCTGGTGAGCCATCGAGCCATATCAGACCATTCTGACCAACGATTATTCTCGTATGGAGGGTATCCTTTATCATATTGATCATATTTCCCTTTTTGCCAATTATTCTGGGGACCTTGGTGTAGGGCATTGTAATAATGGCCCCGCCATCCAGCTTCCTCAAGCCAACATCCTTCAGAGTTATCCAGCTCTCTTTTATCCCGTTGACAGACATAATTTTGGCATACACCCACTCACCAGGATACAGAAATTTCTTGAGATCCCCGCTGTTAACTCTCCACGGAGAATCATTCATGTGAAGGAGAGTTGTGTAAGGGGAATTGATATCCAGTATCCACATCGAAGGCCCAACATCTATAACTTTTCCTATGACCCTGTCTCCTTTTCTTGGAATGTACGGAGATGTGAAGGGTATCACATCAATATATTCATCCGACTTCTGAAGAACACCAAGATATGTTGAGATATAAGTACCCCCAACTTTCCTTACGCCCTGCCTTGGCTTCAGCTTATCTACGCGCACTTCATCTCCCGGAAGTACGATCTCTTTCATTCTTTTCATTCATTTCACCGCATTCATATTTAGATGCTTTAAATTTTGCGTTTATCTTTACGTAAATAATACCCCATTAATAATTGTATTGATACAAAAAGATCTGCCCAGAGAAAAACATCTCTCCGGTAGATGGCTGTTGTGTGCAATACTGAACACAGCGAAGAACTTTTTCTTATGAAATGTCCTTCCACCGTGAACATAGAGTTAGTTTCGCACTCTGCGACCAGATCTGAGGCAATGATGGATAGTCAGCACCAGCGATCTGAGCTGACACTACGCATTTACGGACGATACGAATGTTTTGTAGACCTTAAAGGTTTCAAGTGCTTTGTTGACTCCGATCTCGTTGGATGGAGTCTTTATTTTCCTCAACAGATCTGTGATCCTCACCTCATTGGTAAGAGCCAGTATGGGGGCTGTTCGATAGATTATTGACGAGGCTCTACCACTTTTTGCGAATACTCTGTTGATCCTCTCAAGGATACTTGGAAAGCTGGAAACAGCTATATCGCGCGTCGATGGGTTCATCGATAGGGAGAGAAAATAGAATATGAAATCCTGTTTCTTGATTCTACCCTCATCGATGAGCTTGAACACGTTTTCCGCATTCTTTTCACCCCTGAGGTATCCCATAGCCTTTACGAATGCAAGCCTGTCTTCATCAGACGTTGCTTTTTCCATTGAAGACAAGAGCATATCGAGGCTATTTCCCGTTCTGGCGAATGCCACCGCAATAGCATCTCGAATATTGGGATCCTCTTTAAAAATCGTTGAGAACCTCGATGACAATTTTCCCGCGAAAGAGTCATCAAGTTCAGCGAGGAGAGCGTAGACCTCCCCCCTTATAACCTTGTAGTTGTGATCACTGGAGATGTCAGTGGAATCTATCCACTGAATAACTGAGTTGAGATATCCTCTCGCCTGGGTAATGATGTCATCTCTTGAGGGGATAAGCCGATAAAGAGATCTGTATGCCTCAACCAGCGAAAGTATCACAACCATCTCCCTTCTCTCGTGGAAGTTTCTTATAGATTCCAGGAAATCACTGAGCTTCAGTTTTCCCGAGATAAGAAAAGCATAAAGATCGTCCAGGAGGCCAAAAATATCGTACGAATCAAGCTCCGCAGCACGCGAGAGAACATTACGTAAAAGATCACCATCGTAAAACACCCTGTAGAAGCCCGTTTCCCGATAATTGAGTTTGATGAATTTGTCGGCGTCTATTTCTATTTCAGGAGACTCCATCATTAAAGATTCCTGGAGATCTTCCCTTAAAACAGTTAAGGGAATGGGCCAGATCTCGTTGGTTGTCTTCCCAGTTAGCAAAAACTGTTCCTGCTTTAGAATGATCCCGTCACCCGATCTTTTGGCATAGACGACAGGATATCCCTTTTTCCTAATCCAGGACGACATTATCTTCGAAACGGGAAGGGATGAGACCTCTTCAAGTGACCTCCAGAGCTCCTGTCCCTCCGCATTACCATAAGAATGATCCTTAAGGAATTTAGAGATACCTTTCCTGAAATTATCCTCACCAACATATGCCTCTATCATCCTGAGCACAGAACCACCTTTTCCATAACTTATCTCATCAAATATCTGAGCGACCGATTCAGGATCACGGACATCGACATCTATTGGATGAGAGCTCTCAAGAGAATCTCCTTTCAGAGCTGCTTTTGTTCTGGATAGTAACATAACACCGAATCTGTCCCACGAGGGGTAGAAATGATCGATCACCTTTATTGACATAAACGTTGCGAAGCTCTCGTTGAGCCAGAGATCGTTCCACCACTTCATCGTAACGAGGTTGCCAAACCACTGATGGGTTATTTCGTGAGCAATAACCTCGGCTATACTACGTTTTGTTGCTTCGCCAATAGATTCAGGGCAAAGAATTCTAATCTCCCTGAAGGTGATCGCACCCCAGTTTTCCATGGCTCCTGCCGCAAACTCAGGAACGGCAATCAGGTGCATCTTTGGAAGAGCGTAATTTATCCCGAAATAGTTGCTGAATAAATCCAGGCTCTTTTTCGCCACCTCGATGGGAAATGTGGTTGTGTTTAGTTTTCCCTTAAGAGCGGTCAAAATGATCTTGGTGCCTTTGTAATTGTCCTCTATGCTTTCAAACTCTCCCACTCCAAAATATAGCAGATATGTTGACATCTTTGGTGTTTTCATAAAAACATAGGTAATCTTTCTTCCCGATCTCTTCTTGCTCTCCACGGGCATGTTTGAGATGCATTCTAGATTGTTATCAACAGTCATTGAAACCCGAAACTCAGCCTTCATTGCAGGGTGATCGAAGCACGGGAATGCCATACGTGCTCCTGTTGACTCAAACTGTGTGGTGAGCATTTTTTTTCCATCCTGAGTCTTTGCCACATAGAACCCCATAAGCGACTCCGAAACTTTGTTTGAAAAGGATATATCTATTCTTAGATCTCCGCTGTAAATCCCCTGTAGAGCAATATCGTCCTCCGCCTCACCGACTCCGAACGAGTTCTTTTTTCCATTTACCCTGATTTCTTGTATATCTATTTCATGTGAGTTTAATATAACGGGCTCCCCATCATTCACAAGTTCAATTGTCTCTTTTCCTGTGTAAGAATCATTCTCAAAATCAATATCCAGAGCGATATCATATGACTTTATCTGCATGAAAATCTCATCCATATTTTAAGAGGATATTTAAACATAACAAATGGAAATTTCTGAATAACATAGCAAGGAGAAGTTTCTCTTTAAGTGTGAATTCTTTCAGGGAGTAAAATCATCCTCACAAGGAGCAGGCTATTTTGACCCTTACTTTACCATGCTTTCTGCTCATGATTCCTTTTATTGTGCCTTGCCATGATATTTGCCGACCTTCTCTTATGCATCGTATTCTGTTGGATAATGGAAACACGAACCTTATGAAATTCTCTCCTGACTGGCCTGAATACCTGATGTTTGCATCCCACTGGTACTGTGAGATCAATTCTCTTATGCCAAACACTGGGAAGGTGTGGCCTCACCATCTCCGGAATAAAAGGTATACTGCTGTTACCCTCTGTTATGATCTGATATAGCACACATTCCCCATCGCCACATATAAAAGGGCAGCCCCATTCCTGGCGTTCTGTTGCATCCAACACCGATCCGGAGACATCCCTATTCTTCTTTCAATATGGACATATAACCCCGTACCGATGCGTCCAGTCGTTTAGCGGTGAAATTAAGACCGTTGAGTGCTTAGTTCTACTGACCACGAACGTGCTAACAACCAGTTAAAAATTGGTTATGTTTAGGCGGATAAAAGAAGGGTCCATAACCAATCGGAAAATTAGTATATGCGTTCAATAATGAAGCACAAATCATATAAGTTCGAGCATAACCTCAAAAAAAGAGCCACTGGAGGGTTTCGAACCCCCGACCTGCTGATTACGAATCAGCCGCTCTACCAACTAAGCCACAGTGGCAACCAAACTCTTGGAGGAGATTTTAAAGTAGAATAAAAAAAGTTTCTTCATTTGGGTGTGGTCTTTAGACTTTCATAACGGAGAAACTCTAAAGCGTGGTGCGTTATGATTCATCGGACATACCCTTCAGAATATTATCAAGAACGCTGATATCCTCAGAATACCCCAACTCACCCTTTGGTGTTTCCATTATGAACGGCTTACCCTGGAACCTTTTATCCAGGATGAAATTCGCAATACCTTCCGCACCAAGCAAGCCTTCGCCGAGCTGCTCGTGACGATCGATCCTGCTTCCCATCTCTTTCTTAGAATCATTCAAATGAAAAGCCTCCAGCTTGTTAAGGCCTATGACCGAATCGAAGTTATCCATTGTTTCCCCGTACCCCTCTCTGCTTTTTATATCATATCCGGCAGCAAAAACATGACACGTATCGAAACATACCGCCACTCGTGTTTTATCCTCCACCTTATCGAGCATTAAAGCCAACTCTTCGAATCTGTGACCTACCGTATGGCCCTGGCCTGCACTGGTTTCAAGAAGAACCATCGTCCTGCCCGGAATTTCTGTAACCTCGTTTACCATATTTGCAACGTTTGAAACTGCCATGTTTATGTTGCTATCGCCTGTAGATCCAGGATGTATGGTGAGATAATCTATATCAAGCTGAACAGCTCTCCTCATTTCCTCCGCAAAGGATGCTCTGACCTTTTCCTGCAGGGAGGGTTTTGGGGTAGCAAGATTCAGAAGGTATGAGGCATGAGCCATGACCCTTTTTATATTAAACTTCGTTCGATTTTCCTTGAACCGGTCTATCTCCTCATCCGGAAGTGGTTTCGCTCGCCACTGCATCTGATTCTTCGTAAATACCTGCATTGAGCCGAAGTTGAAGACCGCGGCTCTTTCGGGCGATTTTGATATTCCTCCTGCGGTCGAAATATGCCCCCCTAGCAAAATTTCGTCTCTTATCTCAGCGCTCATCTGACCTCATTACCTCCACCACTCGAGGTCTCTATTAGCATTGAGATAAATTGATACACGTGAAGTGCAAGAGAGGGGTTATCGGTATATCCACATGCCTCAAGATCTGGTGAGGCGAGAATGGCCCTGCATCTATCACTTACAGCGTCGGTGGCTATCAACCCATCTTTTCTGTAGACCATCACGTTAGGGGGTACCTTCTTTGTGTATGGCACAACAAAAACGACGTTTACCCCTCTCTTAACGGCATTTTCAATGGCTTTCTTCAGTTCGAGACGTATCTCTCTCACCTGGGGTGTACTTATGTAAAGTTCTCTCTCAGAAAGATTTATGAGTTCTTCGATCTTCTCAAGAACCTTCTCCTTCTGAGTGATTGTGTAGACAAGTTGTGGTTCTCCGCGCGACGGCAGCATCTCTTCAAGGCGTCTGAGCTCCATGAACAGCTGATCAAGCTTCTCCTCGTATCGTGCCCTGATTGTGCTCAGTTCTTCAGGTTTGAACATTCTTGGCCTTCCTTCGGAAAATCTGGCAAACCCTTTTTCAACGAGGGATTCCATCACCTTATAGGCCGAAGTGCGCGGGATCTTCGCAGAATCTGCTATGGTATCAGCGTTAGCCACACCATGATAAACGAGAGCAGCAAAACCCTGTGATTCATAAGATGACAGACCAAGAAGTTTGAGCAGGTCAGCGATCTGGCCAATCTTTTCTGAGACAGATTCCATAAACATTAATGACTATTTCATTTATATGGCTTTTCAATTAGTAATGATAAAACAGTGTCCGCTGAGTGCCGTGAGAATTCCGCTCTGAATATTCAATGATCTTTCGCACATGCACTCTTGGTATCAAACAGTAATTCTGGTACATTGCCATCAGTTGAGATATGAATCGCTCCTATGCCAAACTGGTGTGCCACAGTATGTATCATTTCTTGCCCTGGCCTCAGAGAATGACCAGAGAAAAATAGTGGGGGTGGTTCTCAACTGCTCCTGACAATGTTCGCCATAGCATACTGCAGGATACCTCCATACCTATAGTATTCCAGCTCAACCTCAGAGTCCAACCTGACCGTCAGGGGCACGCTCTTCTCCTTTCCATCTTTCCCCGTGAAAAGCAGTTTGGCGGATAGTGACGACCCGTCTCTATCAAACCTGATGTTAAACGGCTGCTCCATGTCTGCTTCCAATCTTTCGAAATTCATTCCGTTTTGAAATTCAAGTGGAATTATTCCCATTCCAACAAGGTTGCTCCTGTGTATCCTCTCATAACTTTCGGCTATGACCGCTCTGACGCCAAGGAGCATTGGACCCTTAGCCGCCCAATCTCTTGAACTGCCTGTGCCGTACTGCTTGCCTGCGAATACGATTAGGGGAGTTTTCCTCCTCCTGTATTCCTCAGAAGCTTCGAACACTGTCGTTTCGGTGCCCTCTGGAAGGATTTTGGTGTATCCTCCCTCTCTATCCACAAGCTTGTTCCTTATTCTCGTGTTTCCAAAGGTGCCTCTCATCATGACCTCATGATTTCCACGCCTCGAGCCATAGGAATTAAAATCCTCCCTCCTAACCCCATGTTCAAGGAGATATCTACCAGCCGGAGATGAGCCCGGAATCGAACCTGCCGGTGATATGTGATCCGTCGTAACAGAATCTCCAAGAATCAATAGAGGGCGCGCATTTTCTATATCGGCAATATCCCGCGTATACTGTGGATCGAAACCATCGAAGAAAGGAATCTTTCTTATGTATGTGCTCTCAGGATCCCAGCGGTAGAGATCCGACTTTGACACATCAATGGAGTTCCACTTATCATTACCTGATTCGACGTTCTTGTATTTTTCAACAAACAGCTCCCGGGTTATGAATGAGTTGAGAACCGAATTGATCTCCTCGTCATCCGGCCAGATGTCCTTCAGATACACATTTTTCCCATTCCTATCTACCCCAACGGGATCTTTCGACAGATCCTTAAGGACCGTACCTGCCAGGGCAAACGCGACGACCAGGGGGGGAGACATGAGGTAATTCCCCCTGACATCCTTGTGTATTCTGGCTTCGAAGTTCCTGTTGCCGGACAGAACAGCGGCAACGTAGAGGTCGTTATCCTCTATCGCCTTCTCTATGGCAGGATCAAGCGGGCCGCTGTTCCCTATACAGGTCGTGCAGCCATAACCGACGAGATAGAATCCAAGCTTGTTCAGATAATCCTGCAGCCCAGATCTTTCGAGGTATTCGGTGACTACCCGGGAACCAGGAGCCAGAGACGTTTTAACCTTTGGGTTGACACGCAAGCCCCTCTCATACGCCTTCTTGGCAAGCAGACCCGCCCCTATCATCACCCTGGGATTGCTTGTGTTGGTACAGCTGGTTATGGCTGCGATTACAACATCCCCCTCAGAGAGACGTTCATTATTTCCTTTTAATTCGATGGATGATGACTTGAGAACCACTTTCTTTGGGCCGCTCGATACCGTCTGGCCAACGTTCCTGCTGCTCTCTACAAGTTTTATGAAACTGTTGCCTATGTTCCCCAACGTTAGCTTCTGCTGCGGAAGTTTTGGCCCTGAGATTGTTGTTTCCACCGATCCAAGATCGATATCCACCACCCTTGTGTAATCGATATTCTCCGGTATTCCGAAAAGACCCTGGGCCTTCATGTATTCTTCAACGAGTTTGATCTGTTCCTCGCTGCGCCCGGTCAGGTGAAGATACTCAAGGGTTTTGGAATCTACGGGGAAAAGCGCCAGTGTTGCTCCGTACTCAGGACACATGTTTGAAAGAGTTGCCCGGTCCGTCACCGAGAGGGAAGCTACTCCATCACCAAAGAATTCTACGAATTTACCAACAACATTCTCCCTCCTCAGGATTTCCGTGATGGTAAGAACAAGGTCAGTAGCATTTGTTCCCTCTTTCAGCGAACCGTGGAGGTGCACTCCGATCACATCTGGAGCAACGAAGGTGATGGGCTCACCCAGTATGGCAGCCTCGGCTTCTATTCCTCCCACACCCCATCCAACTATTCCGAGACCATTTATCATAGTGGTGTGGGAATCGGTTCCCACGAGAGTATCCGGAATTGCATATGTTTCACCGTTCAGCTCCCTTTTATGAACAACCTTCCCCAGAAACTCTAGATTAACTTGGTGTATTATTCCCGTAGAAGGGGGTATCACCCTTAAATTCTTGAGGGATTCTTGAGCCCATTTGAGAAATCTGTACCTTTCGCCATTCCTCTCAAATTCAATATCCCTGTTGATCTCAAATGCCAAAGGAGTACCATACTTATCAACCTGCACAGAATGATCAATTACAAGATCAACCGGGACTGATGGGTTGATCAGAGAGGGATCCTTCGATAGAGATGCCATGGCGTCCCGCATCGCGGCCAGATCGACAACCCCCGGTACACCTGTAAAATCCTGCATTACCACCCTTGACACAATAAATGGAACATCTCCTCTTTTCCCAGACTCCGGTTTCCAGTTAAGTAGACTAACAATGTGTTCGTCTTTTACCCTTGTCCCGTCTCTGTTTCTCAGGAGAGATTCGAGAATAATTCTGATGGATAGTGGAAGCTTGGAGATGTGGTATCCTTTCTCCTCTAGTGCGGGGAGTGACACATAGGCAATCTTTTCACCATTCAGTTCCAGATGTTTTTTAATAACAAGATCAGATGACATAACGTTATACGTTAATTCTACTGCATAGTTAACCGTTACCATCGATCATTTGATCCGCAGGATATGCAATCACCAGCACGATCCTTGAAAAGCTGAATATCCTGCCAGATTTGACCGGGTTGAGTTGACTTATCTTTATTACATCAAGGTACTGAAAACGAGTTTACCGTGTTCTCGAAAACATGGGATTGATGATCAGGGATTTATTTTAGACATATATTTATGTACTCTTGTTGAATAATTAAAGCATGAGTTCTAGAATAAAGCAGGTAGAGATTATCGAACTTGGGGAGAAAAGGAAGGAGGAATCTTCCCCCTGGAGTTCCACGGTTCTACTTGTTAAGCTGGTCTCCTCGGATGGCCAGGTTGGCTTCGGAGAGGCTCCCACAACGCTTATGACTCTCCCTGTGAAGGAAAGTATGCAAGAGGTGGCGCGAATCTTCACAGGAAGGGATTATTTCAACATTGAGAAGAATATTTCTGATTTCTACAGGAATTCATTCTATCTGGCGCGATCCATGGAGGCCACCTCTGCACTGAGTGCTTTCGAAATAGCCTCCTGGGATCTCATCGGTAAGGATCTCGGCGCCCCGATATACAAACTCATCGGTGGTGAGTTTAACAGCAGAATAAGGGCCTATGCAAATGGCTGGTACTCCAACTGTTCCACACCCGATGAATTTGTTGAGAAAGCCAAAGCCGTCATAAAAAAAGGGTTCACGGCTCTGAAATTTGATCCGTTCGGAAACAATTACGATCACATTTCCAGACAGGATGCCATTAAGGCATCCAGAATCGTGGAAGCCCTGAGACTTGAGCTGGGAGATGATGTTGATCTCCTTATAGAGTTCCACGGAAGATTCTCCACGAGAGATGCAATAACTGCAGCAATGGAACTTGAACCATTTGATCCTCTATTCTTCGAAGAGCCTGTGCATCCAGAGCTTGAGCACACACTACCCGAGATCAAACGTTTCATTTCCACTCCTATAGCTCTAGGAGAGAGATTGCTAAACAAAAGAGATTTTTACAGAGTTATTTCCCAGGGGGCGGTGGACATTATCCAGCCCGACCTCACCAATTCACTTGGAATTCTGGAGGCTAAGAAAATATCGTCCATAGCGGATGCGAACGGCATCTCGGTAGCGTTTCACAATGCTTTTGGGCCTATTCAAACAGCAGCAACTCTCAACGTTGACTGCACCCTGACTAACTTCCTTATACAGGAGAGCTTTGAGGAATTCTGGCCAGGGTGGAAGAAAGATCTGGTGAAGAGTGGCTATTCTCTCGAAGATGGATACTTCAAGCTCTCAGGAAGACCCGGGCTGGGGATTGACATCAATGAAAAAATACTAGAAGACAATTCCATCGAAGGTATGGAACCATTCGACGGGAAGGAACCCCCGTGGGTTGTGTCTGGAACCTACAAGGATCTTTAGGTGATTAGAATATGGAGGGTGACAGCCCGGAAAAGAACGAGGAGGAATTGCGTGAAATCGCCCGAAAATTGAAGAGCCTCATCGATGTAGCATCCAAGAAACTTGATGAGATAAACAGGGTCCTGAAAAAGGGTAACCCTGGCGGAGCTTCTAAGAGCACGAATACAAACTCTGTGCAACAGATTGGTAACAAAACAGTACCTTCTTTCCTGAAGAATGCCGTCAGGAAGTCTGAGCAGATGCCTCCAACCAAGAAGATGGTAAAAGAACCATCCCCTGAGGACGACTTTGTCAATGCGGAAATAAAGAAGGTAACGAGCGGAATACCCAAACTCGATGAACTCCTCACGGGCGGGATAAGAACAGCGTCTAACGTGCTCCTCCTTGGGCCACCCTATTCTGAGAAATATATGCTTGTGTGGAATTTTATAGCCTCATCCCTGAAGGAAAGTATCCCTGTTGTGGTCATAACAACAGACAAAGACATAAACGAGATTAAGTACGAGGTAAAACAGATTTACCAGAATGTTGAGGAGGCTGAAGAAAAGGGTCTGCTTAACTTCATAGATGCATATTCCACGAGTATTGGTGCTGAGTGCCCCTCAGAATACGCGATTGTTTTGGAGAGTCTCACCAACGTGAGCGCCCTGCTGAAGAGCTTGGACCAGATCGTCCGCTCCATCAGATCGAAATATCCCTACTACAGATTGATATTCTCATCCCTGACAACCTATGCCACCGAACTTGACGAGAAGATCCTGATAAAATTTGTACAGCAGTACGCTCAGAAGAGAAAGAATGAGAATGGTGTAACAATGAACGTTCTTGAATCTGCTCTTTTTGACAACAGGTTAGTAGAGGCCATTTCGTACCTGATGGATGGTTCCATTGAATTTAAGAATGAGGGGGCAAAGGGATTCCTGAGGGTGGAGGGGCTTGGAAGCGTTAGATCCAGGGAGTGGATTGAGATCTACCCGCTGGGAACATCTTTTGATCTCGGCGCCTTCACCCTTGAGAAAATCAGGTAGATTTGCTGTAAATGGTCACTCAGCCTGCCCGTCTGTCATCACCCTATCAGTAACGGCTGAATTCATCATCGTGACCTATTCAAGTGTAATCATTATGACTATTTTTTGTTTGCGGAGATGATGCCCTGGTCCACAGAGTCTGAAAACGAACCCATTTTGTTAAGCTTTATTAGATGAAAAATCCTTACCGGTATGTAAAGGGGCTGTGGGGTAGCTTGGTATCCTTCGGGCTTTGGGAGCCTGTGACTCCGGTTCAAATCCGGGCAGCCCCATAACCTGAATTTATAGGTTCAACTGATCTCATCGGCTGCATCTTTTGTTAAAGTTTTGAAATTTAACGCAATCCCTGAGCAGCGAACACCCAAACGCGAGTTTCTCACTGAAAATGCTTCATGTCACATGAGACGGACCACGCCTCAGAGTGATCTTTCATTTTTCATATTATCCTAGGAGAGTCTTTCTCTCGCAATTTCAACGTATTTGGCATCTATATCAAAACCAATCCACTTACACCCCATTTCTTTGGCTACGACAGCGGTTGTCCCGGAACCTATGAATGGATCTAAAACCACCGTATCGCTGTCAAAGCCGTGCAACTTTATACACATCTCGGGAAGCTTCTTCGGAAAGGGCGCAGGATGTTCCTTTTCTGACCAGACAGTATCATAAGGAATATACCATACATTTCCCCGGTCCCTCCGATCACCGTTTCTTTTTCCGTGATCCCATCTGATGATGTTTGATTTATCAGCATAAGGTACACCTATGGCCAGCCTATCAAGCCTGACGTTCTTTGTTTTCGTGAAGTGAAATATATATTCGTGAAAATTGTTGAGAAAACGTGCACTGTTCACCGGCTTGAAATGCCCAATATTGATACCGTGTTCCGGAATCGCTATTGACTTGATCCAGTGAATGGTGTTTTGCAGTTTCAAGGATCTGGCTAACCTCTCTGCAACCTTGAAAGATCTGAATTCATCACTCGCTCGATCCCCTATGTTGAAAAATAAAGAACCATTTTTCTTCAATATTCTCGCACATTCTCTTCCAAACTCTTCCATCCAATCGAGATATCTTTCAAATGGCATGCTGTCTTTGTGCGAATTGTACCTGATTCCTATGTTGTATGGAGGTGATGTAATTATTATATCAACACTCTCCGGGTCGATCTTTGATTTCATCCCCTCTATGGAATCCATCATATAGATTACGTTTGTTTCCATTGAAATGCCCTTCGACCATGCATTAATGGCTTAACCGGTTATCTGTTTTTGCCTTTGACCCACCGATTCCCTCTTCCTGCGATCTCTAATCCACACATTTCTAGGCGGATTGTCGCAAGTTATCCGCTCAACCAATTTTCATGCTCGGGAAAACATTCATCGGCCATATCATTTCAAGATCACATTTTGGAGCCCGGTTGCCTGAAATTCCCCTGCATAACGTGCATAGATTTATATAATGAACTACGTTATAAAAGTGATTCCATGGAAGTTTTGTCTTCTCTTGATGCAGCGAATATTGCGAAAGACTGGGCTACAGAACAGTATGGTGTTGAAAGAGAAGGTGTGAATGTTATCTCCTCGAGAAAGATGAGAGATGGTTCATGGTCTGTGAGACTATCATTCCCTAAAGATCATCACGAATTGTTTTATTCGGTTGTGATCAGCGACTACGGCACCATTATAGATTTTCACAGAGGATCTGATGGATATGCTTCCAGCGCATCATTAAGGTCTGCATCAACCCTGACCCTTATTAGCCTTGTGATTGCAATAATCGCCTTTATTGTCTTTGCGGCAACGTCCATAAGCACCATTGTTCTTTTGGCCGTGCAGCCCGGCTACGGGATGCTGGTTTCTGGAATTTTCTTCATTCCCGGAGCCATCCTTCTTGTTTTTCTTTTTGTTGACGGGTATGTTATAGCACGAATTCTGAGACTCCGGAGACTTATTGAGAGAGGAGATGCTGATGCATCCTACAGGGAAGATAGTATCGAACTTGGAATCCTGGCCATTGTTTTCGGCGGCATCATCACCGGTGTTTTGCTGCTAATTGTGCGCGGAGAGTTAAGGGACGTTCTTTCCTCGGGACGGCAGCTGTGACTGATGCATCCACTTGCTGCACGGTTCATGGGAAGATGGGGATGTTTCCATTCAGTGCCAAAAATAAATGAATAAATTACTTCTTCTCGAGCCGCTCAACTATTCTTGCAGCCATGTCGGAGAATATCTTCCTGAGTGTATCATTCACCGTAACCACGGGAATTCCTTCATCGGATTTCTCTACAACCTCTGGTATGATTGGAATTCTGCCCAGAAACGGTACTTCATACTTTGATGCGGTTTTTTCTCCTCCACCGCGACCGAATATATCTATCGTGTTGCCGCAGTGCGGGCAAACAAATCCACTCATGTTCTCAACGAGACCGAGAACAGGAATCTTAATCTGCTTTGCGAAATTGATCGCCTTAACAGCATCCAGAAGTGCCACCTCCTGGGGAGTGATCACAATAATGATACCATCAGCATCCGGTATCAGCTGGCCAAGTGTCAGGGGTTCGTCTCCCGTCCCTGGTGGAAAATCTACAACTATATAGTCTGTTCCCTTCCACTTGACATCTTCCAGAAACTGCTGAATAGCCTTATGCCTCAGAGAACCTCTCCATATAACAGGAGTATCCTCCGAAGGCAGAAGAAAAGCCATGGAAATAACACTTACACCATACTTGGTGCTGACAGGAATTATGCCCTCATCATCAGCGAAAACTTCCATCTTGTTTATACCGAGAAGCTTTGGATCGTCAGGATCGTTGATATCAGCATCTATCAACCCAACTTTCTTCCCCAGACTGGCAAGTGAAACAGCCAGGTTCACAGAAAATGTGGATTTGCCGACTCCTCCTTTTCCGCTCATTACGAATATGGTGTGCTTTACACCGGTGTATTTCAATGATTTACCCGGTGGTTGTACTATTGGCCTCGGAGGTGGGTTGTTCATCTTTATTTCTCCCTTTCCCATAGGCACCTTATATCCGAATGATATTTTACTGTTGCCTGAATCAGAATTCCACTCCTTCACCCATATATACAACAAGCGGTGAGCCAAGCACCATAAGTTTCATCAGGGTTCTGTACGATTCTGTAACCAGATTCTCCCCGTTCCTTTTTCTTATACCACACATATCGTAGAAAAGGGCTCGTTTACCATGACATGGATCTTCAAAATTATTCTCTTCGGCACTTCACCCCTGATGCTCTTCTGGCTTGATGTTATAAGCTTTAAACTCCTTTCCCTGAATCTCTTTCTCAGGCAAATAAATGTCCAGGAAAAAGAGAATGATATTAATAACATTCTCACATCCACAATACAATGGCTGATAATGACTGTACATTTTGCCGTGAAATTGTTGAACGGAGAAATGCGGCCATAGTCTACGAGGACAGCGATACTATCGCATTCCTGGACTACGCTCCGGTTGAAACTGGCCACGTTCTGGTGGTACCAAAGAAACACTACAAGAACATCTTCGATATTTCCGAGGACAGCTACGTAAAGGTTCATAAGATTGCTAGAAAAATCGCACCTGCGATATGCAGGGCGGTGAACGCCGATGCGATGAACATAGGCCAGAACAACGGAACCTGCGCCAATCAGGTAGTGATGCACTACCACCTTCACCTGATACCAAGATTCTGCATCTCCAACAGTGAGGCGGGACAGGTATCGGAAAAAGGTATGTTTGCTAAGAAGCCGCTGAACTGGAACAGGCGGATCACAGACCGGGACGAGCTTGAGGCGGTCGCGATACGCATCAGGCAGGAGATTGAGAGGCAATAGAACGAAGATGTTAGAGCGCCGGTTAAATCTGTGCCAATAAAAATTATAATACTGAATCGGCATTTCTTTCTAAATTGTTAAAAAGTGGTCAAAATGAAGAGTATTGAAGAGCTGTATAAGAGAGCGCTTGATTTGAAGAATAGGGGAATGTCCGATAAAGAAATCTCCACAGAACTTCATCTTTCAGTTAATACCGTTACGTGGTTGCTCAGTAAAGAGTTTCTCAAGGAAAAGGCTGTCAGGGATGTGAAGATCGGATGGAGAACCATAGGAGTTTTCGGGGAGAGAGTTAACCTAATCTCAGAAATATTTTCAGACATAATAGAGGAAGAGGCAAATAACAACAACTTCACCGTTGATGCGATCCTCGGTGTTACCATCAACGGCATACCGTTCGCAACAATGGTTTCCTATCTCCTTGGTAAGGAACTCATCATCTACAGACCCCATCCGAACAGGAAGGAGGGTATCTTCAGCAGTAACTTTGCCTCCGTGAACGGAAAGAATATAGTCATAATTGACGACGTTGCCAGTACGGGCGAAACGCTGAAGCGAACGGTTTCAGATGTTAAGAAACAGGGAGGAACACCCGTCCTACTACTCGTGATAGCATCAAAGATGCCGGACGACTCAATAGATGGTGTCCGGATGAGATCTCTGGTCAGAACAAGGCTCGTTGGTAAGTGATAGGGTAATAAGATGCACTGGGCAGACGCCTTCGCCTCTAAGCTATCAGGAGAACAGGTTGTTTCAACCGGGATATCTCCCTCGGGACCCATTCATATAGGTAGTATGAGGGAGATCCTTACCGGAGATATAATACACAGGGCAATACGGGACAGAGGCTTGCCATCGAGATTCATATACCTCTGCGATGATATGGACCCACTGAGACGCAGGTATTCGTTTCTCGACCCTGCGTACGAGAAACATGTTGGAATGCCTCTGTACACCATCCCATCCCCGGAGGGTAATGGTAACTATTCCGATTACTACCTCGCTCCCTTCCTTGATGTTCTCGAAAAGCTGGAGGTGAACGTGGAGGTCATTAAGACTCACTCTCTTTACGCCAAGGGTAAACTTGCCGAGGCGACCAGAATTGCCATTGAAAAGAGACATCTCATCAGAAAAATTCTTGAGGAGGTAACAGGACGAGAGCTACCCGATGACTGGTTTCCCTATAATCCAATATGCGCGAGTTGCGGTAGGGTGGATACCACCACGGCCACTGCTTTCGACTATCCCTTTGTCGAGTACGAATGCAGGTGTGGATACAGGGGAAAGGCGGATATCCGGAAAGACCACGGAAAGATGCCCTGGAGGGTTGAATGGCCAGCCAAATGGTTCGCCCTCGGAGTGACCGTGGAATCATACGGGAAGGACCATGCTGCGGCAGGCAGCTCCTATGATACTGGAAAACGCATAATCCGTGAGATTTTCAATGGACGTGCACCTGACGGTATTGTATACGAGCACATTTATCTCAAGGGAAAGGGAGCCATGCATTCATCCACGGGAAACCTCATCAGCGCTGCAGAGATGATCTCCTTCTCACCACCGGAGATCCTGCGATTCATAATAGCGAAGAACAATCCCTCGAGACACATAGTGTTCGATCCCGGTTCAGGTCTTCTGAACCTCATTGATGAATTCGATCGTTACCGATTGTCATACTTCGGGAATGGAAGTGTGAAGGACGAGGATTTCAAAAGGGTGTATGAATTTTCCCGGATAAGAAGATATGAATCCTCCATCGACGTTGGATTCAGGCATCTTGTGACCCTGATACAGATGTATCCGAACGAGGACGAACTTATCAGGGCAATAAACCGTTCCGGTCACCGCACTGAGAGTTCCGATGCAGCTCTCAGGGTACGCATCGAGTCGGCAAGAAAATGGCTGGAAAAATACGCACCGGACAGCATTAAATTCAGGATACTTGATACCGAAGAGGTTGTATCGCTACCAGAGGGATCAAGACCGATCATTGAAAAATTCCTGAAGAGCATCGAAGACATTGAATGGAGTGCTGAGTCTATACATAACACAGTATACCAGATAATAAAGGAGAGCGGTATGAACGCAAGGACAGGATTCAGCTTCTTTTACAGGTTATTGACCGGTGGAGACAGAGGACCACGACTTGGATACTTCATGTCAAACCTGGATCGCGAATGGATAAAGGAGAGGTTCGCGTTCTGCCTCAAAAAATGTTAGGGAGCAGGAGCCTCTTCCACAACCCTATCGTTGATGGAGATCCTGTAATGGAGCTTTATACCTGCCCTTTTTATCGTTATTGAAACGTTGCAGTACTTCGACAGCGAGAGGAATACAGATCTCTTGGCAGCCTCCGGATCAATGTTGCCCCAGAACTGGTAATGAATCAGGGGATCCTTCAGGAGTTTCGGATGTTCAGGTTCCCGATCGTAGATCACACTGCATCTGTAACGTTCCACCACCTGCCTCTTTTTTTTCATTATGGAAAGAACATCGCTGCTGGAGCAGGATCCCATGGCCAGGGCCAGCAGTTGAGTGGGATAGAATGATCTCAGATTCCCCGAATTATCGTTAATCTCAAGGGCATCATAGCCCGGTACATCGGTCACGTATCCCCTGCCATCCACCTTTTCGAACGATACTTCCATAGGTGGCGAAATATATCGCATATATATTTCTTTCCTGCTTCTTTCTTCGTAATTTATATAATTTTGTCATACCTGAGTGCATCACCACTCTGTCCAGCAATAGAAAAGATTCTAAAAGCATAATAGAAAGCATAATATGCAGATCACGATTTCAGCAGTCTGTTTAATTTCCATCAGGAGATGTGTCAGCTATGAGAATTCTGGTAAACTGTGCGCTTCCCTATGCCAACAATCCCCTGCACCTGGGCCACATCGCGGGAGCTTACCTTGGTGCCGATATCTTCGTGAGGTATAGGAGACTTATTGGGGATGAGGTTATGTTCATATCAGGGAGTGATCAGTATGGCACGCCCATAACCATACAGGCGGATGCTGAGGGGATCTCTCCCGCTGATCTTGCAAGGCGATTTCACATCGAGCATAAAAAGGCCTTTGAGGGCCTCAACATAAAATTCGATATCTTCTCAGAGACCATGAGAAAGGAACATCACGATAACGTGAAGGAGGTTTTCCTGGAACTCCTCAAGAAGGGATACCTCTACGAGAAGGTGATGAACTCTCCGTTCTGCCCCACGTGCAACCGATTCATGCCGGACCGCTACATTAAGGGAATATGCCCTCACTGTGGATACGATGAGGCAAGGGGGGACCAGTGTGAAAATTGTGGTAAGGTCCTCGATCCTAAGGATCTCATATCCCCTAGATGTGCTATCTGCGGGGATTCACCTGAATTCAGGGATACGAAACACTTCTTTTTCAGGCTTAGCAGCTTCCAGGATAACCTGATCAACTGGCTGAAAGGCAAGGAGTACTGGAGGAAAAACGTTCTGGAATTCACTAGAAATTTCGTGGAGGCTGGTCTCGAGGATCGTCCCATAACGAGGGACATCGAGTGGGGCGTTGAGGTCCCGGTGGAGGGCTACGAGCACAAGAAGATATATGTCTGGTTTGAGGCACTACTCGGTTACATCTCAGCCGCCAGGATATACTCATCCCAGCAAAACGATCCGGAGAGGTGGAAAAAATACTGGCAGGATGGTAATGCCAGGGTCTACTGTTTCATAGGTAAGGATAACATTCCGTTTCACACCGTTATCTTCCCCGCCATGCTTATGGCATTGGAACGCTTCAACCTCCCATACGATGTTCCCGCCAACGAGTTTCTGAACTTCAGCGGGAAGAAGTTCAGCAAGAGCAAGGGGGTGGGTTTCACTGTTAGCGAGGTACTAACGAAAATCAACGGAGACTACATCAGGTATTATCTCTCCTCCATTATGCCTGAAACGGGGGATTCCGATTTCTCCATCGAAGATCTCAGGGAGAAGGTTAACTCTGAATTAATCGGGAAGTATGGTAATCTGGCTTTCAGGTCAACCTCCTTCATTTTAAAGAATTCCCTTGTTCCCAGACCAGGCCACGACGACGAATACCCTGCAGTTCTCGATTTTTTGAGGGAAAAGCTTGCTCTTTACAGGGGATACCTTGATGGGATTGAGATAAAGAAGGCACTGCACGAATGGCTGGAGGTGGTGCAGTTTGGAAATGTTTACATGAACAGATCCGCTCCCTGGAAGCTGATCAAAACAGACTCTGATAGCTGCAGCTCGAAACTGTACACAGTCCTAAGGATAATCCATTATGCAACCGTAATGGCCTATCCATTCATTCCATCCTCAGCCGAAAGAATATGGAAAATGATAGGTATGAAAACACCGCTGGAGAGTTCGTTCCACACATTGAGTGAGGAGCCTTCCTATGCCCCCATAAAGACAGACCCCCCATTTTCCCCGGTGGAACTCAGCTCCGTCAATCCCAACTCTCTTGACCTCAGGGTTGCGAGGATCGTGGATGTTCAGGAACACCCCAATGCAGATCGCCTGTATGTGCTGAAGTTGAGCCTTGGTACCGAGGAGAGACAGCTTGTGGCCGGTCTGAGAAATCACTATTCCAGAGAGGAGCTTATCGGCAGGAAGATCATCATAGTGTACAACCTCAAGCCGGCAAAGATCAGAGGAATGGTTTCAAACGGCATGCTCCTGGCCGCAGATAACGGAAAAGATGTCAGGTTCCTTACTGTGGGGGATCACGCCAAGGAGGGAGACCGGGTAAGAATCGGTGATTATGATTATAACAACCACGGTAGGATCGAGATCAGAGATCTTGAAGCTTACAGGCTCCACATCAGCACGATAGACGGAAAGCCTGTTGCCACCGCCTCTGTTGATGATGAAACTCTCGTGTTAAACTGCAGAGGCGAATCTGTTTTTCCGGAAAGAAATATTGAGGAGAATTCAAGGATACGATAGTCCTCATTTCGTTTTTTCCGAGGAGTTAACCTCGATCCATCCATAGTGTATTAGCGTGCTTCGCCAATGGAATATAAAAACATAATTCATCCTATTATAAAGCTTATGCAGAAAAACACGCAAAGAGGGAGCCGGTAGAAGATCTGAAACATGGATTGTACATTCGGTCGATTAGTGATCGTGGACTTAATACCTCGCAAAAGCTCGGCACTTACATCCCGATTCTATCAAACTCATCTTTTATGAGAGACCTGATAACGAAGTCTATTTTCAGGGACTGCTTCAAGCTTAGATGCCTTCAGCTTTTATCAGCGTATGGCGTAGCTACCCGGCGATGCCTTGCCAGACAACCGGTAAACCAGAGGCCACGAACCCCCGTTCCTCTCGTACTAAGGGCTCCTTCCCTTCAGACTTCGAACACTCCCACGGAAAAGCAACCCTACTGTCTCGCGACGTAGTGAACCCATCTCAGGATTCCTTTTAATGGGCGAACAGCCCCACCCTTGGCACCTTGTTCAGCACCAGGATAGGAACAGACGACATCGAAGTAGCAAACCCTCGGGTCGATATGAACTCTTACCGAGGACAACTCAGTTATCCCTGGGGTAACTTCTCTCTTATCACCCGCCCCCACAAAAGGGGACTGGGTGGTTCGCTAGACCCTGCTTTCGCATCCGCGTTGTTCATTGGGCACAACACGGTCAAGCCAGCTTTTGCTCTTACACTCTATGGAGGATTTCTGACCCTCCTGAGCTGACCTTTGGGGGCCCCTGTTAAATTTTCGGGGGCGTGGCGCCCCACCCAAACTGCCCACCAATAGCTGTCTCTCCTCAGAGATTAGCGAAGCAACCAGCGAAGGGAAGTGTTTCATTGGCGTCTCCACCTGAACCAAGATCCAGGCTTCGGCGACTCCTTCCTACACTACGCATCGAAAGTCGCTCCGCAACCACAGGCTGCAGTAAAGCTCCACGGGGACTTCGCTTTCACGTGGGAGATACTGGATTGTGCACCAGTGCATCAATTTCACGGGGCTGAGTGCGGGGACAGTGGGACTCTCGTTGAACCTTCATGCAAGCCGCCAATTAAGCGGCTAGGTATTACGCTACCTTAAGAGGGTCATAGTTACCCCCGCCGTTTATCGGCCCTTCTTCCCCTTGAACGAGGCTTTCAGGTACCGACACTGGGCAGGTTTCAATCGCTATACACATCGTTTCCGACTAGCAGCGGTCTATGTTTTTGGTAAACAGTCGGGGTCCCCTTGCCACTGCGACCTATTCCCTCACGGAATAGGCACCCCTTCTACCTAAGATACGGGGCCATTTGGCCGAGTTCCCTCGCACCCATTATTCCCAAACGCCTTGGACTTCTCATCCAGGGGCACCTGTGTCGGTTCTTGGTACGATCACGACTTTGACCCGTACAAACTTTTCAGAGGTTCCAGGAATTTCCAGAATCTTCGTACGAAGACCCACTTGCATTGATCTATTTCTCGTCATTACAACTCTCCACAGACTTCTGCAAGCAGATACGTCGGCACCCGTACTCTGAATATCCTGAAACAGGAATGTACGGCAAAACAGTCGTGGTGCTGGAATATTAACCAGCTTCCCATTCGGTTATTTCCTGTTAGGGATAACCTTAGGATCGACTAACCCTCGGCTGACGAACATTGCCAAGGAACCCTTAGCCCTTTCGGCGGAATTGATTCTCACAATTCTTGTCTGCTACTTTTACCAGGATCCGCGATACAATACGGTCCAGTCCTCCTCTCGAAGAACCTTCAGTCCATACTGCACGCCCCCCTACCAGATCACCTTTCGGTGCTCGAAGGTCTCGGTAACTGGCTTTAGCCCCTTCCATCTTCAAGGCATGGAACCTCGGTGAGTAAGCTGTTACGCACTTTTTAAAGGATGGCTGCTTCTAAGCCAACCTCCCCACTGTCTTAGGCCCCAAACCTTTTTAAATCGCACTTAGCCAGATTTAGGGACCTTAACCCTCGTCTAGGTTGTTTCCTTCACGGGAGCAGAGCTTATCCCTGCACCCTAGCATCCAACATCTACGATCCCAACAAGTTCGGAGTTCGATAAATCGGTGCAACCTTTCGGTTACTGGCCGACTAGTCGGTAGCTCTACCTCGCTGGGAATCTCCGTTGAAGTCTACCTGCGGGTAGTATCGGGGGGAACCCGCTATTGCCGGCCTAGATTGGCCTTTAACCCCTATACCCAAGTCATCCAATCGATTTGCACATCAGAACTGGTTCGGTCCTCCACCTAGCTCTCGCTAAGCTTCAACCTGCTCAGGTATAGATCGACCGGCTTCGGGTCTTCCACGAGTGACTTGACGCATTTTTGTACGCTACCCCTCCATTGCTGTGCGGGTACTCGCTTTCGCTACGGCTACTTCTTTCAGAATTAACCTCGCCACTCGTCGAAACTCCCTGGCCCGTTCTTCAACACGGACAATAGAACACCGGTCCGCCGTGGTTAACGGCATCACCCCTTTAGTGCCCTATAAGTTTATCACTACCTGGTTTCAGGAACTTTTCACCACCCTTCCGGGTTACTTTTCAGTTTTCTCTCACGATACTTGTTCGCTATCGGACTTGAGACATATTTAAGGTTGGATGTTCGTGCCACCCACATTCTTGCGCGAATTACGACGCACAATACTCTGGATACCTTCTCTTGTAGCATATACCATTACCCCTACGGGACTATCACCCTCTATGGCTAACCTTTCAATGTTATTCGGGTTCTGGTATGAAGCATTAGAGAAGGTCCAAACTCCACATCTATGTATATTTTCATATACACATTCGGTTTGCCTTCTACCGCTTTCGATCGCCTTTACTCACGGTATCTCGATTGATTTCTCTTCCTCCGGGTACTAAGATGTTTCAATTCCCCGGGTTCCCCCTCCCGAAGGAGTGTTTCATGAAGAAACAGGAAGTCCCATTCGGAGACCCTCGGATCCAAAGCTCCATGCGCCTTCCCGAGGCGTTTCGCCGCTTGGCGCGTCCTTCATCGGTGCTCAAGCCAAACCATCCACCAGGCAGTTTCACAGACTGCACAATCCATTTTGTCGATCTTCAATACCGGCTTCACAGGTTTTACCAACCTCTTCCCTTCCCCCTTAAAGCAATCTTAAAGGGTGCATACAATGCGCGTATCCACCCGATTGCTTTGGGTCATATAAATATTTTGTAATACCCTCTCTCCCCTATGAAAAGCGTGGAATTCGTCGTCGTATACATGGTAAGAAAAATTCCATACTAGCCTCCCGTTAAATAACCGAGAGCTGATCCCATATATGTGGCTGAAAATATCTCGCATTTACAGGTTATCCTCCTCTCCAGATCGCACTCTTCTGAGAATATCTCTCAATATTCCCATAGAGAGAAAAAGAGCAATAACGAATATCAGAGCTGTGATATAAGGTCCATTCCCGTAAATGTATTTGCCGATAAATATTCCTGCCACAAGTGAACCTCCGAGTTGGCCAGAAAATTGAAGGACGTTGTAGACCCCAAGATTGGAGCCGTAACTCCCTCTAGGTGAGTGCTTTGCAACAAGAGTTGGAAATGCTATCTCATATACTGAATAACCCGCAAAAAAGATCACACTGCCGACGACAATCATCACACTGTTATGATATAGATACGCCAGAACGAACACAGCCGGAACGCTTACCAGGAGGAGAGAGAGACAGGCAACGGTAACCTGAGTAGTCTTTCCTTTATCCGCATACCTCGAAAGTACAACAGCTACGAATCCACCGACCAAAACGGGAACAAGCAGAAGGGTTGTAAGGCTTACTTTCGGAATGTACTGCTGATGGAACTGAGAGAGATAATAAAAATAGGAAAACATAAGTGCTGAAACTACGAAGCTTATTGCTCCAAACTTCAAGCTGCTCGGTGTGATCGCTGCTATCCTTCTTCTCTTTCCCTTAAGTGCATAGTTTTTCATTGGATTTCTGGTCTCTTTGAGTGATGCTATTGGAATGAAGGCTATCGCTCCAAGAGCAGCTGTTATCAGGAATATATAACTGGTTCCGAGATAGAGAGATATCACGGGACCAACCAGGACACCGACCATAAATACGAGCCCCACAGGGATGCCAACTATGGCCATTGCTATGTTTCTACGGTGCTCGGGAATGGATTCCTGTAAAAGAGCGACACTGACCGATGTAATAGCTCCTGCACCAGCTATGAATCGACCAGCAATCAGAATGTAGATATTGATCGGATGCCAGCACATCAGATTCCCAATCACGAACGGTATCATGCCTATGATCAACGTTTTTTTGCGGCCAATATGGTCGGATACGATGCCAAATGGGATCTGAAAGAGTGCCATTGCTGCACCGTATGCACCGAATGCTACTCCTATGAGCAATCCAGAATTTGAAAAATTCTCACCATAGATAGTAAACACGGGCAGAATGAAGAATATCCCCAAGAGCCGAAGAGATTCGATAGATGCAACCGCCTCGATGACCCGTATATGGTGCCTGTTGAGGCCTCTGAGCATGCACAGCCATTGCTCGACATTATATTAAAATGAGTGGTAATTGAGTTCATAACGTTGGTGTTCAAACAGCCATGGGATTGATCGGCAACCATTGCTCGCAGTGATCGTATCTGAAAACTGCAACTCCTAACTGCCTGCAATCCGTTAATCTTCTGGTACTTGAGAATCAACTGAAACAGGAGAAAACATCAGCGTTAAAAATGCCGAGTTGCTGTATAACTCGAACTTCGTTCGCAACGTCAACGATCGTGAGTATGGGTGCTGATCACATCACTCAGTTCTTAAAATAAAGAGTAACCTGGGGAGTGTTACAGTGTTCCCATAATATACTATCTACCAATTCCTTACTGCGGGTTTTAGACATTATCCCCGATCCCTCCATTCTTCTTTTTTGCTGAGTATTTGAACGTTTATGGAAAATATCTTCATGGGCATCAACTTTTCCGGGGATCACTGGTCTGTGGCTATTGTATCCAGTATACCCTCTGTCCTATCTTGATCATCTGTAAGCTTCATATCGTGATAGTTCTATTTCTCGATCTCGTGGAAAGCCAATTTACACCTATTTCATGTTTTACTTC